>VOFI01002803.1_pt1 | contig 70031 bp, 72 predicted proteins | sample 5384131 | NCBI WGS metagenome assembly VOFI01 (sample SAMN12384728, study PRJNA508395) | human gut metagenome | isolation source: healthy gut H | host: Homo sapiens
TGATGAATGGTCAATCCGATCACGCTCCTAAAAAAACAGAGTTGAAACGGCCGCCGGGCCGTGGTATCCTGTACATGTGGTACGGTAAGCCATGCCGTGCCATATTCCTTTAAAGACCCCCGCCCGGTTTTCTCGTCCCGGGCGGGGCTTTTGGTGCGGAGCTGCCGTTACGACCAGCCACGCCGTCCCTCCTGGGCCGCGGCTCCGCATGAACCTCGGACGTTAGAGCCCGAGGTTGAGCGCTTGGATCAGCACGCAGTCGTTACAGTGATTTTCCTCCAGCTCTTCGGAGCTCCTGCACTCCAACGGCCAGCGGCAATAGCTGTCACAGACAGTTTCCATCAGCTCCATGACTTTCTGCTCCCAGCAGTGCGCGTGCATCACGCGTGTGGATATTACGGGCTTGCCGCAAAACTTACAGTTTGGCATTTTTCTCTCGTTCCTTTCTTCGTACCTGATAGGCCCACGTAGCCATAGTCCGTACATTGACGCTCATATCTTCAGCCACCCGCCGGAAAGATTCTCCGGAGCGCAGGCGCTCCATTGCCTCTGCCTTGAACTCCGGCGCATAGATGCGTCTCGGCTGGCCCTTCCGGCTCGGTTTTGGGCGGGCGGACTTGGAAAGCGGCCCCAGTATGTCCAGAATTTCCTCCCGGCTCACCAGATACAGCTGTGACAGGATCTTCACCTGCTGGCGCGGGTCGATTGCGTTTCTGTACGACTTCCGGATCTCGCTTTTATCCTGTTCACTCAGCATCCTGACTTTCTCCTTTGACACGCCCGGATCTGGGGATGTAGTGCCGGTTCTGGTGGTAGTTTTCCACCTTCCGAAGCTCTCCCACAAACCGGGACAACTGCTTTACCGCCTGCATGCCGGCTGCGGTCCCGCAATACCCTGCAATGTGCTCCAGCTCCTCCACAACGTCCTTGTACTTACGCCGGAGCCTGCGGCAGTCGCGCAGCTCTGTAGCCAGCTTCGCACGCTCATCCCGCGTAAGATTTTCGATTTCCAGCTTATGCAGCAGATCCTGCTGCAGGGCATCCTGCTCTTTCATCAGCTCGAAATTTGCATCGTATACTTTTGGGGCGTCGTTCAACAGCTTCGCAGCGCGGGCCAGAATTTCCGACACCTTTTCTTCGTGCTTTTCCGTTGTTTCCACCTCCTATGGTTTGCCGCACGCCATGAGCGAGTGCGTGCGCGCAAACCAATTCTTTTCTGTGTGGCTGTTGCGGGCAATTTCCATGGCATGCTGCGATGCTTCCCGGCATGCGGGGCACAATTTATGCGCTTCCTGCGTATCTGTCGGCTTTCCGCATCGGCTGCATATTCCCGGCCATCCCAGCATGTCACGCGGCATGACGCCTTTCTCCCTCAACCGGGACTGCATGTACCGGCGGCTGCGGGCAAGGCAGTACACGCACTGTGCGCGTCCGGGGGCAGCGTCCCGCCGCTGGCATCTTACGCAGACGCCGAAGGCGGAAGGAGCACGCAGCGCTCCGCGCGTTTTACCACATCGTAAACGGCCTTAAAATTGCCTTTTAACTCGCTCATCGGTAACCCCTCCTTCAGACCGCCTGCTCCAGCGTGGAGCAGAACCGGTTTACTTCCCTCGGCCACAGCAGCTGCACGCCCGTTGGCGTCAGGAACAGGGCCGGGGCCTCTACGTCAAAGATTGTCCCGTCCTTGATGCGCCGCAGCGTCACCTTCGGCTCGGTGTACCCTTCGTCAAAACTTTCCACCCGGTACAGGTCCCCGTTGTGGTTGTAGGTCTCGCCAACATAGATGGGTTGGCCGGTCAGTTGGTACTTTTTCATTGCAGTGGCTCCTTTCGTTTAAAAGCCCGTTTCCGGGCAATACTTGGCTTGTATCGGCGTAGGCAAGCAGCTCGATCGCGGCGGCCAGTGTGTCCGCCCAGGCGATATACTGCCCCGCCGGGCCCCGGATGGACATGCGGCCCACGGCGGGGTAGTACCTTATTCGGCACGCTTCCCACTCTGGGGCCCGTGCGGCTGTCAGCTCGTGCGCCCGGACATCCAGGATGCGCAGCTGCCTGCATCCGCACCGTGCCAGCGCCCGCCGCGTCGCCCGGCGGTGCAGCTCGTAGTGGAAGTTCATGCGTTAGGCCCCTTTGCCTGGGCTATTTCTTTGAAAAAGAACATCCTTTTCTATATCGGGAAAAAATTGCGACTGAATAGCCTGAACCTCCGGCCATGTGAAAGCCGCTTTCCCATTCACCTTGTTTGTCAGCGTTTTGGGCGAAATCCCTACGACGCGTGCTATAATTGTTTTTCTTATTCCGCGCTTTGCAATCATGCGCTCTAGGTATTCATATTTCTGGGTTTCCTGAAGCATGAATTTCACCTCCCTAAAAGTTCCGTATTCGGGCTTCACAAGAACATAATAGCACCGAATACGGAACTAGTCAACCTATTTTGAAGATGTTTTGTTCCGTATTCGGTTCTTTTTGTTGACACATTAAATAGTTGTCTCTATACTTTATACCGAGGTGAGAGAAATGGAACTAGGAGCTTTAATTGCACAAAAACGCAAACAAGCAGACATGACAATAGATGAGTTAGCCTTGCGTTCGGGGGTCCCTAAAGGCACCTTGAACAAAATTATCAACGGCGTTACTAAAGATCCGCAATTAGAAACAGTAAAATCTATTGCCAGAGCCTTAAATTGTACTTTGGATGATTTCGATGACGCTCCTCGCCCTCGGCGGCTTTCATCTGTAGAGGATGATTTCATGCATAAATATCGGAAGTTAGATAGTCATGGGAAAGCAGCGTTACAAGCGATTTTAAATGTTGAATATGCACGTTGCTCCGAGTTTAATACTAAAAATGTAATAGATTTCCCTGCACGGGTTCGACCTGAGTGGGAAATTTATGACCAATGTGCCAGTGCTGGAAATGGTATATCGTTGTGGGAAGAAAGCGCAACAAAATATTACATTCCAGAAAGCGGCGCGGATTGTGTACGATACGCCGACTTTGGGATTCGTGTGTCCGGCGATAGTATGGAACCACGTTATCACGATGGCGATATTCTTATGATTCAAAAAACAGAGACATTAGAGCTCGGAGAGATTGGTGTTGTGATTATGAACGGAGAGGGATACGTCAAGCAAATTGGCCCCGGCCAGCTCATTAGCTTAAACCCTAAATATGAGCCCATTCCTTTGACCGAGAACATCTTTATTACAGGGCGAGTGATTGGTGTATTGCCCTATACCTTGGATGAGCTTGATCCAATTGTCTCCGCGAATTAAAATTCCATAATTTAATCCTGCATTTCATTATTTGTATTCTTTCCGATTATGCCTATAAAGCAGCATGTTTTCTTAATCCTGCACTTCAAATTTAATCCTGCAGAATTGCAGGATTAAAATAAAAAGAAAGCCGCTTCAGAGAAAGTTTTTTCCTCTCTGAAGCGGCTTTCTTTTGTGCCGTTTATATTATGTTTAAAACCCGTTTAGGCCGCAGTCCTGTGCGGTTTTCGGCTGGTTTGCAAAATTCTTTCTAAACATCTCCTGAACACTTCGAAAAGCCTTTTCTAAACACCTTGCGCGGATGTGCTCCCAGCAGTCAAAAGGGGCAAAACGCCCTCAAAAATCTTTCAATTGCGCCGACGCATTTCATCAAAATCACTCGTTTTCACGCCGTATTAAAGCCGATTTTCCGCAGTCTCAAGCCATTTCATGCGGGGCGAGACCGGGTATACAGCCTGCGCATGGGGTGCACGTTCCACATGGATTACGAGCTGCTGTTCGCGCTGCAGCGGATGGGGTATGAGGTACGGGTTTTTGCCGTTGGGGACCCGGCGCGGCGCAGCCGTGACGGGGACGGCAAAATACCGGCCCCGGTGGGGCCGGTAACCGTACGCGCGGTTTCGCGCAGCGAAATGGAGCCGAACGGCGACAAGCGCCGGGTTGTTGGCCGAGGGGCCACGCTTGAGCGGAGCGAAAGCGGGGTAGGCCAACACATCGGCCCCGGTGGGGCCGATGACCGCACGCGCGGTTTCGCCGCAGGCGAAACGGAGGCGTAAGCCGACGAGCGCCGGGGTGCGAGCGCGGGGCCAGCCGTGGAACAAAGGAACGTACCCCGGCAGACCCCGCGGGAATATGCGGGGCCACATTCGAGCAAAGCGAAAATGGGGTAGCGAGCACGTTGCCCCCAGCGGGGGCAACGACCGGCCAGCCCGGTTTCGCCGCAGGCGAAATGCGACCGAACGGGAGCAAGGGCCGGGGCGGGAACGGAAGCCGCGTGTGGGAAAAGAGGAAGGCCTCCGCTTTCGCGGGGCCGATTACGAAATCTGCCGATGGCGTTACTTTCTTAATGTTAAGAAAGTAACCAAAGAACACCGGGGGCGTTCCGTTCGGCTAAAAAATCATGATTTCAAATTCCGTATCAAATCATGATTTTTCTTCACGCCTCTCTCCGAGGCCCCCGGGCCCCCAACGGCAAATAAGGAACGATTTTCCGCCGCGCCCTTAACAGTAAGAATGACATGACGGGCGCTTCCCGGAAAATCGGGATTTTGATTTACCCGCATCCTTCGGATGCGAGAGAGTCACAGAAAGATACTCCGTTCCTGTTCTTCCTCTTCCGCCGGCAGAGAGTGAGCAAAGGAGTTTTGATTTTATTATTTAGTGCCGCCCCGGTGGCGCTGCCGGTTCTGCCTGCGCGAAGAGATTCGCGGCGGGCGCTGCCGCAGCAAGCTTCCCATTGTTAAAAAAGGAGGAAAAATGAAAAAGAAAAAACAAAAGAAAACAGACGCGGCGGGGAAATATACATTGCCTGCCGCCGGGCCGGGCATTTCATCCGGGCCATACGGCGGGGCGCAGCAGCTGCCCGCGTTGCAGACGATACCGTTTCAGCCGCTGCAAATACAGCAGGAGCCGATGCGGCCGCTGCCGCTTGCGCCGGGGTGCGAGCGCGGGGCCAGCCGTGGAACAAAGGAACGTACCCCGGCAGACCCCGCGGGAATATGCGGGGCCACATTTGAGCGAAGCGAAAATGGGGTAACGAGCACGTTGCCCCCGGCGGGGGCAACGACCGGCCAGCGCGGTTTCGCGCAGCGAAATGGAGCCGAACGGCGACAAGCGCCGGGGTGCGAGCGCGGGGCCAGCCGTGGAACAAAGGAACGTACCCCGGCAGACCCCGCGGGAATATGCGGGGCCACATTTGAGCGAAGCGAAAATGGGGTAGCGAGCACGTTGCCCCCGGCGGGGGCAACGACCGGCCAGCGTGGTTTCGCGCAGCGAAATGGAGCCGAACGGCGACAAGCGCCGGGATGTTGAGAAGGGCCGTGGGGCTGTGACTGAGCAGAGCGAAAGCGGGGCAGGCTAAAACATCGGTGCGGGGTGACGAAGTCATGGCTGCGAAGCGGACAACCGCACAGGGTGGTTTCGCGCAGCGAAATGCCGCGCCTGATTTTGCGCGGCAAACCCAAAAGGCGGGGCCGATGACCGCACGCGCGGTTTCGCCGCAGGCGAAACCGCGCTGACAAAAAACAGGCACGGCAGGGCCTCGTTGCGGCGCCCTGCCGTAATTTATATATTGGAGTAGATGAAGGGAGGAAGCTGATATAGACAACAGGATTTATGGATATATCCGGGTTTCAACCAGAGAACAGAACGAAGAACGGCAGGTCATCGCCATGCGGGAAGTCGGGGTGCCGGACAGAAATATTTATAAGGACAAACAGTCGGGCAAGGATTTTGACCGCCCGCAGTATAAAAAGCTGCTCCGAAAAATAAAAAAAGACGATCTGCTCTATATCAAGAGCATCGACCGTCTGGGGCGCAACTACACAGAAATTTTGGAGCAATGGCGGTTCCTCACCAAAGAAAAAGGCATTGATATTGTGGTGCTGGATATGCCCCTGCTGGACACCCGGAGGGGAAAGGATTTGCTGGGTACTTTCCTCAGCGACATTGTGCTGCAGGTGCTGTCCTTTGTAGCGGAAAACGAGCGCACCAATATCCGCCAGCGGCAGGCAGAGGGAATTGCGGCGGCAAAGGCCAGGGGGATTCGGTTCGGCCGGCCGCCCAAACCGCTGCCGGACGGTTTTCATCAGGCATACCAGCAATGGAAAAGCGGTGCGCTTACAGGTACGGCGGCGGCCCGAATGTGCAAAATGCCGTTGTCCACGTTCCGCTACCGGGCAGAGATTTACGAAAATGTCCGATTGTTGTAACAGATACCTTTTTACAAAAAAGTGTACCTTTTTGTAAGGCCCGATGCGGCAGCCAAAACAACAACTATAATCTTGAAAAGAGTCGTTTTTTATGCTATCGTAATACTAAAAGATGTTTGTATGTAATTTACAAAAAGGTACACTTTTTGATAAGGAGGGCCATGCTGTGGGAAACATATCCGGAAATACGCAGTATGAAAGCAACAACACTGTATGTACAGATACGATTTGTAAGAAACTGAAAATGATATTTTCAGTATTATTTTTTGCTCTGCTCTGCATTCTGGGGCTTCTTGTTTCATCCACTTACAGTATCCTCGTCAACTGCACCGCGCTGCTATGCCTGCTGCTGTTCCTGATTGTTGGCGGCAGGCTGGCGGACCCAATCGACCGGCTCTCTGCAAAGAAATTCAATGCCCTGTTTGTTTTATTGCTGGGTTCCGCTTTTGCAGTGAGCATTTATCTGGCATATGAAATGCGAATTCATCTGCCGGGAGATACAGACATTATTTTTGCTTCCGTTGCCGACTTATTGCGTGATGGAAAGCTGAATGAAGCCAATCCGCGCATTGACGCGATGCATTATCCCGGGCTTGGGCTTTATACGAACAATGACTATTTCTGCCGGTACCCCAACAACATTGGCCTGTTGATGCTTTATGCAGGTGTGTACGCCTTTGGCGGGAAAACGGGGCTCCCCGCAAGTACGGATGCGGGACATTTGCCGGCAATTGTTATGACCTCTTTGGCGGTGGCCGTGACCATACTTCTGGTATGTCTTTGCATTAAAATTGTATTTAAGAAAAACAGCTATGCGCTGTTTACACTGCTTTTATGCTATGCTTTCCTGCCCTTTGTTTTCAGTATCCCGAATTTTTATACCGATCTTTGGGTTTTGCCTTTTACGGCAGGCGGGGTTTATTGTTACTTAAGCAACAAATTTTCCGCCGCTCCAAAGGGATGGCGCGGTTTCCTTGCCGGGCTGCTGCTTTCTGTTGGTGTGCAAATGAAGATAACAGCGGCCATTGGGTTTGTTGTGATCGTGCTCGATCTGCTTTTGGGCAGGCATGTGCATCGATGGAAAAACCTTGCTTTATTATTCCTTGGCTTTTTCCTTTTTTTATTCGCTTTTACAGCATGGTACCGATACAGCGGCATCATAGATTTTACCAGAAGCGATGAAATCGGCGCGCCGTGGAATCTCTGGGTTTTGTTTGGAAGCCATGACAAGGGCGGCGACACGGAAATTTATAAAGATACTGCTTTTGCGGCTGCGTTCCCGACAATGGAAGAACGTTCGGCTGCAATTTGGAAGCGCATCTTTGAGAATTACCGGTCGTACTCTTTTTCTGAATTTCTGGAATTGCTCCGCAATAAACTTCTGTTTGCCTGGAACAACAGCATGTTCGAGAGCAGCGAGTATCTGCTGTGGCCGATCGATTCAAATTGGACGTTTTATATAACACAGCCGCAATTTCTGCCCACACAGCTGATACGCGCTTACAGCACCATTTATATGCTGTTTTTATATGCTGCGAATATCCTGAGCGCGGGCGTTGCACTGTTTCGGAAGAAAATAAATTTTACATTTATTCCCAACCTTTTCGTTTTCGGAACGATGCTCTATCTTCTGATATTTGAGAATGCGCCCCGCCGTGCGATGATTGCGGTTCCATTTATGATATACAACGTAATATTTTTATTGTCGCAATGGCGTGACAAGCCGGACGGTGCTCAATTGGCGGAGCGCTTTCGCATGCGCATCCATAAAAACTGAATTTTGGTTTTACATTGTGACAGGAGATGGTTTGCTTTAAAGGGAGAAATCTTTGTACAAAGGGCAACAGGGAATGAAATAGGATTCACGCTTGTTTTTTACAGCTCATATATAGCGTGTTCACAGCCGCAGCGGTTTTCCGCTGCGGCTTTTTCTTTTGGCCGATTCCGGAAAACCGGACGTGCGGGAGCGTACAATGGGGATAGGGTGAGCGGGGCGGATGACAAGACGACGCACACAAAATGATATTTTCGGACTTTGTCAACGCCCCGCCGTCCGAAAGCGGGGGGATGCGCCCGCCGGTTTTCGCGCAGCAAAAACCGAGTTGAAAACGAGGAGGGCCGGGGTTTTGCCGTTGGGGGCCTGGCGCGGCGGAGCCGTGACGGGGACGGCAAAATAGCGGCCCCAGTGGGGCCGGTAACCGGCTGCGCCGGTTTTTGCGCAGCAAAAACCGAGTTGAAAACGAGGAGGCGAGCATACGAGCGCGAAAACTGCAAAAAGCGACGACAGCAAAACAGCGGTGCGGGGCGGCGAAGCCGGGGCCGCGAAGCAGACGGCCGCACAGGGGGATCTCGCGCAGCGAAATGCCGCGCCCGATTTTGCGCGGCAAGCCCAAAAGGCGGAAGGGCCGCACGCGCCCGTTCCGGCTTCGCCGCAGCGGGACGCGGCCGAAGGGGGGCAGGCGCGGCGCTCCCCCGCGCCGGACGCTGACGCCGCCTGTGCACAGAGCGCGCAGGAGCTGCTGCAGGCGGCGGCGCGCGCGGCCGTACAGATGCTGGTGCGGACCGTGGACGACGAAAACGCCACGCTGCCCCAGCGGATGGACGCGGCAAAGACCATACTGGACCGCGTATACGGCAAGGCCTCGCAGCCCATTGAAGGGAACGGCGGCGCCGCGGTACAGGTCGTAATGTCAAAAGAAGTACGGGAGCTGATGGGCTGATGCAATGGGACATCGGGAAGCCGAACCCGAGGCAGATCGAATTTTTTAAGGCGCGCGCACGCTTTATCGCATACGGCGGGGCGCGCGGCGGCGGCAAAAGCTGGGCGGTGCGCAAAAAAGCCGCCGGGCTGGCGCTGTCTTACCCGGGCGCCAGCATTTTGATCGTGCGCCGCACGTTCCCGGAGCTGCGGGAAAACCATATCCTGCCGATGACGGCGGACCTTGCGGGCGTTGCCCGGTACCGGGACGCGGACAAATCCTTCACGTTCCCCGGCGGCAGCCGCATCGTATTCGGTTATTGCAGCAGCGAGAGCGACGTGCTGCAATACCAGGGGCAGGAGTACGACGTTATTTTTATGGACGAGGCCACGCAGTTCACGGAGTTCCAGTTCACCACGCTGACGGCATGCCTGCGCGGCGCCAACGACTTCCCAAAGCGCTTTTATCTGACCTGCAACCCCGGCGGCGTGGGGCACGCCTGGGTGAAGCGGCTGTTCATCGACAGGCGGTACAAAAAGACGGAGCATCCCGAAGACTATGTGTTTATCGCCGCCAATGTGTACGACAACCATGCCCTGATGGCGCACGACCCGGACTATGTGCGCATGCTGGAAAATCTGCCGGAGGAACAGCGCCGGGCGTGGCTGCTGGGACAGTGGGACATTTTCGAGGGCCAGTATTTCGCGGAATTTGACCGCAATGTGCATGTGTGCAGGCCGCACGGCATACCGGCGCACTGGCGGCGTTATGTGACGCTGGATTACGGCATGGACATGCTGGCGGCACTTTGGGTGGCTGTGGACGAGCAGGGGCGCGCCGTGGTGTATAAGGAGCTATACGAGGGCCGGGACAACGGAAAAGGGGAAAACGGCCAGGGACATATCATCAGCGCGGCGGCGCGGCGGCTGCTGGAGGCGAACGGCGGCGACGAGGTGCAGGCCTGGCTGGCTCCGCCGGACCTGTGGAACCGCAGGCAGGACACGGGAAAAAGCGCGGCGGAGCTGTTTTTGGAGAACGGCGTGCCGCTTACAAAGACGGGCAACAGCCGTGTGGCCGGATGGCTGGCGGTGCGGGAATTTCTGGCGCCGGGGCCGGGCGGACAGGCGCGGGGCGGCGAAGCCGCGCGGGCGCAAGCCCGCGACCGCGCACGCCGGTTTTGCGTGCAAAACCGAGTTGAAAACGAGGAGGCGCGGGGTGGCGAAGCCACGCGGGCGCAAGCCCGCGACCGCGCACGCCGGTTTTGCGTGCAAAACCGAGTTGAAGACGAGGAGGCGCGGGGCGGCGAAGCCGCGCGGGCGCAAGCCCGCGACCGCGTGCGCCGGTTTTGCGTGCAAAACCGAGTTGAAAACGAGGAGGCGCGGGGCGGCGAAGCCGCGCGGGCGCAAGCCCGCGACCGCGCACGCCGGTTTTGCGTGCAAAACCGAGTTGAAGACGAGGAGGCGCGGGGTGGCGAAGCCGCGCAAACGCTCCGCCTGCGAACGTCCGGCCCGGCTTTGTGCAGCGAAACGGAGGCGGAAGCGCCGCAGGCGTCCGGCCCGGCTTTGCCGCGGCTGCGCATCTTCGACACCTGCGCAAACCTGATCCGCACGCTGCCCGCCCTGCGGCACGACGAACGGAAGCCGGAGGACGCGGCGGTCACGCCCCACGAGCTGACCCACGCACCGGACGCTTTGCGCGGCTTCTGCACCTACTGGAGCACGGCGGCGCATGCGCCCGAGGCTGCAGTCCACGATATCCTGCGGGATGATTTCAGCATAAAGAAGCCCATGGCGGGACCGCTGGGGCAAGGAGGGAAATATCATGTTATCTGATCTTTTAACGTTTGTTCTGGCGCTTGCGGTATGCGGCATGGCGGTGCTGTGCGTATACTGCTACCGCCTCGGGCTACGGGACGGCGGCTTCGCGCGGCGAAACGGCGAAGCGCGGCGGCGACTGCCTCTGCGAAACGGGGGAGGCGGCGAAAAGGAAAGCGTTTTCGAGCGTGGGTTTTGCACAGCGGAACGCGGCCGAACGGGAGCGGGGCGGCCCAGGCACGGCGGCCCGCGGGACGGCGAAGCCCCGCGGGCGGAGGCGGCCGGGGCAGCCCGCGGCGGCTTTGCACAGCAGACCGCGGCCGGGCACGCGGCTGCGCCCGCGGGGGCGCAGGGCTGGCGCGCGGACAAATATGACGCGATTCTGGCGAACATCGACGCATACGACGGGACAGAGAAAGGACAGAAGGTGATCGAATGATGCAGGAAAAGGAATGTACGGATATCTGGCGCAGGTATCAGGCGGGCAAGGACCATCACAACCGGACGAACATGTATACGCAGGCGGAAAAGTGCCACCGCTTTTACGAGGGCGACCAATGGCACGGGCTGCAGGCCGGCGACGAAGAGCTTCCCATGCTGAACTTTATCAAGCCCATCTGCCGCTACAAAATCGTGATGGTGGCGATGAACGACACCGCGATCCTGTTTTCTCCGATGGACAACGACCCGAAAAAGGCTGAGATCTGCGAAGCGCTGACGGCGTTTGCGGCGGCGCAGTGGGAAAAGGGCAAGCTGGACAGCAAGAAATGGGTCGTTGTGAAAAACGCGTGCATTACCGGCGACCATTATCTGTACTGCTTCGACGAGCGCACGCCCAGCGAGAGCGTTGTCACGGACATGACCCCGCGGCTGAAAATGCGGCTGATCGACAAAACGGCGCTGTATTTGGCCGACGAGCAGGAGCCGAACCTGGAGGAACAGGAATGGATCATCATCGCCGAGCGCGTACCGGTGGAAAACGTGCGCAGGCAGGCCAAAGACAACGGGCTGCCCGAGGCGGAGATACGCCGGATCGTATCCGACGAGGCGGACGAAACCCAGCTTGGCGTGACGGGCGCGGACGAGGTGCAGACGGACAGCGGCAAATGCACGAGCCTTCTGTTCATGCGCAAGACGGACGGCGGCGTTGCGTTCTGCCGCTCCACACAGGCCGTTGTGTACCAGCCCATGCAAACCATCCGCGGCCTGGACGTTTACCCGGTGTGCGGCATGCGCTGGGAAGAAAAAATGGGCAGCGCCCGGGGCGTGGGCGTTGTGGAGCGGCTGATTCCGAACCAGATCGAGGTGAACCGCACGCTGGCGCGGCGGGCCATCTGCGTGAAGCGGTACAGCTTCCCCACGGTGGTGTACGACCAGGACAAGCTGCTGGCGCCGGAGAAGCTGGGCGTCGTGGGGGCGAGCATCGGCGTGAAAAACCTGAACGCGAACCCGGTGGGCAGCTTTGTGCAGTACCTGAGCCCCGCGCCCATCAGCGGCGACGCGGCGAATTTACAGGCCGAGCTTGTGGGCACCAGCCGGGAGCTGGAGGGCGCGGGCGAGGCCGCGACCGGACAGGTGGACCCCACGAAGGCCAGCGGCGAGGCCATCAAGGCGGCCCGCGACCAGAGCGCCATCAGCCTGAACGAGCAGAGCGCGGCCTACAAGCAGTTTGTGGAGGACCTGGCGATGATCTGGTACAAGCTGTGGGTGGCGTATTCGGTGCGGGGGCTGCGGCTGGCGGACGGCACGCTGCTGCCGCATGCGGAGCTGGAGGCGCTGGACGTCGACATAAAAATCGACATTTCGTCGATTGACCCGTACAGCGTGCTTTCCCGCGAGCTTTCGCTGGAAAACGCGCTGGCGCAGCAGCATATCACATTTGAGGAATACGTGGAGGCGCTGGACGACAATTCCGGCGTGCCGAAGGACAAGTTCCGGGCCATTCTGGACAGGCGCCGGGGGGCCGCGCCGGAGCAAAGCGAAATGCGACCGAACGGGAGCAAGCGCCGGGGTGCGAGCGCGGGGCCACGGCAAGCGGAGCTTGGCGGGGTAGCGAGCACATTGCCCCCGGCGGGGGTGCTGCCCGGTATGGAGCTTGTGGGCAGTGGCGTGCCGGGCGGTTTGCCCGGCGCGGGAATGCCCGTGCAGGGCGGCGCGGGGCTCTTCCCGGGGATGGGCCCGGCGATGGCGTAGGAAAGGGCGGAGGGAATGGAAGCCGCGTGTGGAAAAAGAGGAAGGCCCCCGCTTTCGCGGGGCTGATTACGAGTCTCCGACGGCCTACTTTCTTAGCGTTAAGAAAGTAGGCAAAGAACGTTAGGGGGCGTTCCGCTACGCTAAAAAAATTGAATTTCAAATTCCATAACAAATTCAATTTTTTCTTCACGCTTCGCTCCGAGGCCCCCTAAGACCCCCAACGGCAAAAGAGGAACGATTTTCCGCCGCGCCCTTAACAGTAAGAATGACATGACGGGCGCTTCCCGGAAAATCTGGATTTTGATTTACCCGCATCCTTCGGATGCGAGAGAGTCACAGAAAGATACTCCGTTCCTGTTCTTCCTCTTCCGCCGGCAGAGAGTGAGCAAAGGAAATTTTATTTCCAATAGAGAGAATATAGTTCGTATTCAACCGACATGTAAAGGCGGCAGGCGCTAAAAAAATATGCTTTGCTGCAAAAGTCTCTCGCACCTGTAAGGTGAGGGTAAATTTGAAATCGGATTTTTCGATAGAGCCACGCGCATGTCATTCTTACTGTTAAGCGTGGCGACGAAAAATCGTTCCTCTTTTGCCGTTGGGGGTCTTAGGGGGCCTCGGAGCGAAGCGTTAAGAAAAATATAAATTTGATATGGAATTTGAAATTTATATTTTTTAGCTGAGCGGAACGCCCCCTAACATTCTTTGCCTACTTTCTTAATGCTAAGAAAGTAGGCCGTCGGAGACTCGTAATCAGCCCCGCGAAAGCGGGGGCCTTCCTCTTTTCCCACACGCGGCTTCCACTTTCACCCCGGCGGGGGCGACGACCGGCCAGCGCGGTTCCGCCGCAGGCGAAATGGAGCCGAACGGCGGCAAGCACCGGTTTTTGCGGAGCGAAAACCGAGATGAAATCGAGGAGGTGCGGGGTGGCGAAGCCACGCGGGTGCAACCCGCGACCGCACGCGCCGGCGGCTTGCCGCCGAGCAATAAGCCATGCGAGGAGGTGCCGCGACCAATATGCCATGGGAGCGGCAAGCACCGGTTTTTGCGGAGCGAAAACCGAGATGAAATCGAGGAGGTGAAACAAAATGCTATGTCCCTTGTGTAAAACGGAGATGCGCATTTCCGGCAGCCGAACAAAGGCCGAGGGCGACAACAGCCCGGACACCGCTACCAAAGTATACATAGAGCAGGACCTTACCTGCACGAACGCGCAATGTGCGAACCACGGTAAAATCGTGGAGCAGCGGCGGGCGTATCTGATTGGACAGGCATAATAACGGCCGCACGGCTTCGCCGGAAAGCGGCTTGGAAAGGCGGGAACAAATGCAGAAAAGTGTGAAAAAAAGCAACAAAAAAACGGGCGCGGCGGGGAAATATACGGCTCCCGGCGCTTTTGGCGGGGCGCAGCCGTCCAATCTGGTGGAGCTGATCGAGGCGCAGCGCGGCAAAGCCGCTTCGTCCGCGGGCAAAAAGCCGGCCGCAGACACGGCATTGGCAAACAAATGTTCGGACCTGCAGCTGCAAAGCTTCGGGCAGTTCGGGGCGGACCCGGCGGCGATCGTCGGGCAGCAGGCGGGGCAAACGGTTGGCGGCTGGCTTCACAGCAGCGCCGCAAAGCCGAAAGATACGGCGTTGGCAAACGAATGGGCGAATTTGCAGCTGCAAAGCTTCGGGCAGTTCGGGGCGGACCCGGCGGCAATTGCCGGGCAGCAGGCGGGGCAAACGGCAGGCGGCTGGCTCCGCAGCAGCGCCGCAAAGCCGAAAAACACGGCGTTGGCAAACGAATGGGCGAATTTGCAGCTGCAAAGCTTCGGGCAGTTCGGGGCGGACCCGGCGGCGATTGCCGGGCAGCAGGCGGGGCAAACGGCAGGCGACTGGTTGGAAAACCAGCTGGCGCAAACAGGCTTTAACGAGGACGAATCGAAGCTGGCGTATTTGGGTGAAAAATTTACCAACGGCGCGCACAGAGCCGTGGAAGGCGCGTACAACAACGCCATCGACAACAGCCGGGCGCAGGTGGACGCGCAGCTGCGCAACGGCTTTGTGACAGACACGGGCGTGAACCAGCGGGACATTCAAAACGCCCTCGCAAGCATATTCGGCGGAAAATACGCCCAACACGCGCAGGACACGCAGGCCGCAGACCTCGCCGTGGCGGCGGAGCTTTCGGGCGCGGCAGACGGGCTGCGCAGTACCCGCGCGGCGGAGTATGGGCGGGACATCGACGAGCGCTACGGAGCGACCGGCCTGTGGAAGCTGGGAGGCGACGTGGCGGCGGGCGCGGGGCAAATGCTGCCAACCATCGGCATAAACGCGGTGACGGGTGGGACGATGGGCATGCCCTGGCTGTTTTCCTCGGCCGCCGGGAACGCCGCGGCCCAGGCGCGGGCGGGCGGAGCCGACGAGGAGACGGCGTTCCTGTACGGCATTCTGTCGGGCGGCGTGGAAGCGGCGACGGAGCGCATCAGCGCGGGCATTCCGGGGCTGAACAAAACCGGCCTGCTGGACGATGTGTTGAGCCGCGTGGCAAGCAGCCCGACAGGGCGCGGCGCCGTAAAAAAGCTGGTGGACGTTTTGGGCGAGGGCGCGGAGGAGTACATCAGCGAGATCGCGGGGGCATACCTTGCCAGGCTGTGGAACGGCGACGAGCGGGGCGCATGGCAGACCTGTGGAAACGCAGCCGGACGCGCTGTACGCGGGGCTTGTGGGGACGCTGACAAGCGCGGTGATGAATTTGCCGGGGGGAAGCGTATGCACTGGCAAGGAAAAACAAGCCCGGCGCTGTACCGGACGCGCAGCAAAGCGGGAACAGCGTTCCGCGCCTGTTTACGCGGGACGAAGTGCAGGGGATGAGCGCGCGGGAGGTGAGCGAGAATTACGATGCGATACGGGAATCCATGGAAATGTGGGATGAAAACGGGGAGCTGCAAGGCGGCACACAAAGCCGTATGGTTGACAGGCAAGCGCCCGGGGAGGATAATGAAACCACCAGCGGGAATGAGCGGCTTTACACCCGGGCTGAAGTGCAGGGGATGAGCGAAGAGGAACAACTGGCAAATGTGGATGCGATCCGGGAGTCCATGGGCCTGTGGGACGCGGAGGGAAAGTTATCCAAAGAAAGTGAAATTACAATTGAAGAAGTGCGTGATGATTTTGAACAGATAAAGCATATTAAAAATTTGGAAAATTTTGTTGAAGATCCATTGCTTTTAAAAGATGTTTCTCCTGAAACGCTTTATTGTTTTCTTGAAAAACAGGGGTATACAATTTTACCGCTTGCACAAAGTAAAACCTTAACAGGTATCCATTATAAAGATGGTGGAGGATTTAAAGTGGATTGGGGAGGAGATAGAATATTGCAGTATCATCCAGCGACAGGTAGTCATCACAACGGCGCATATTATAAAATATCTTCGGGGAAAACAGGTAAAGTACGAATTGACTTGCATGGAAACAAAATTTAATAAATGAGGTGAATGTAAAAATGGAGACAGATAAAATTAAGAGCACAATTAAAAAAATGGAGAATGTTTTTTTGAAGGCAGGGTTTGAATGGCAAATAATAAATGACGAAAGGTATCTTGTGTATCGTGAAAACTTTTGTCAGATTACATATGTGCATGGCCTTTCGGCCTATGTGATAGAAGCAACGAATAATCGGCGGGAGGCAGAAAACGGTGTGTTGGAAGATGGAGAGTTGTACCCGGACGACATGCCTGAACAGGAACTTTTAAGAATACTGGCGGAAGATATCCGGGAACTTTACCACACGCCGTTTTGAGTAAGCAAATAGTTTTTAATAAGAATAGAGGTATTAGTAAATGAACAGTCCGCAGCGGAAAACCGCTGCGGTTTTTTTGGACCCTTTTATCACCCGCGCCTGCGGCCGCCCAGCGACGGGGCGCATGGCAGACCTTTGTGGAAACGCAGCCGGACGCGCTGTACGCGGGGCTTGTGGGGACGCTGACAAGCGCGGTGATGAATTTGCCGGGGGAAGCGTATGCACTGGCAAGGAAAAACAAGCCCGGCGCTGTACCGGACGCGCAGCAAAGCGGGAACAGCGTTCCGCGCCTGTTTACGCGGGACGAAGTGCAGGGGATGAGCGCGCGGGAGGTGAGCGAGAATTACGATGCGATACGGGAATCCATGGGACTGTGGGACAAGGACGGGGAACTTCCGGAGAATATGCCCGAAAGCGGCACGGTTGATGTGCCGGCGGTTGACAGCGAAAGCCCAGCGGGTGATAATGGAGAAAACATTGATTTTTATGTAGCTCCGAATGGAAAAGTTTTGCCGGCAGAGTATAAAGGCTGGATTGGCACCAACAGAAGAGAATCTCTGATAAATTCTGTTGATGACGCAAGACTGAGAAAAATGATTGGTGAAGTGTACAGACCAAGCTCGGTGATTGGTGACGGAGGAACGGCGGACAGCATACGTTTTGAGCGGGAAACAGGGCGACTGTTGAGCAAATCGGGACATTCGCAGAAAGCTCAAAATATGCTGGTGTATTTTCAAAAATTAAAGGATTCTGGAAATTTGTCTGACAAAGATTTAAAAGTAGTAACCGAACTTTTGAATGATCTGCGAAAAGCATTGGAGGAAAAGGGATGAACCAAAATAATGTATGGCAGGAATATTTAAAGGCCGTGCCCGAGCTGCAAGCACCTTTCGAGGCACAATGCCGGGAAAACTGGGTGGATGGAACGGATGGTCCGTATGTCATTTGGGGGATGGGGCTTATGCCCTGCATTCTGGAACGGCTGGCTTATGAAGAACAGAACAAAGATTTACTGGATCGAACTTTTGCTTTTTTTGAAAAAATGGCCTGTGCCAGCGAAGAAGTACGGGAGCTGCTGTTGTATGCGGTACTGGAAAAACTTGGGGACGATAAAGCGGTTTTGGCCAAAGCAAGGCTGTTGATGGGCGCAAAAACGTTGGAATATTCCCGGCAGGTAGAGGCCTTTTTGGGGCGGGAATAAAGCTGTGAGAATGGGATAACGCCCTGAAGCAACCGTGAGCGGCAGGCAGCTTTACACCCGCGCCGAGGTGCAGGGAATGAGCGCGGGGGAGGTGCGCGAAAACTACGATGCGATACAGGAATCCATGCGCCGGGGTTTTGCCGTCGGGGACCCGGCGCGGCGCAGCCGTGACGGGAACGGCAAAATAGCGGCCCCTGTGGGGCCGGTAACCGGGCGTGCGGTTTCGCGGAGCGAAATGGAGGCCGATTTAAGGCCGACAAGCGCCTTTGGGACAAAAACGGGGAGCTGCTGCAAAGCGCGGAGACGGAGACGGCGCGGCGCATGGCGCTGGAAACGGGGCGGGCCGGCAAAACAGACCTGGACTGGCTGGAGCATCTGGCGGGCACGGCGAAAATGGAGCTGCAATATGTGTTCCAGCCGGGCAGCGGGGTGCAGGCCGCGGTGCAGGGCAGGCGCATTACGGTGAACCTGGTCGGCGCGGGCTATGCGTTCGGCGCGGCGGTGCACGAGCTGGGGCACAGCATGAAAGCGGCGGACGCGAAAGCGTATGCGAAATTTGAGAGCGCCGTGCTGCGGCTTGCACAGAGCGACGCGGCTTTGGAGCAGATTGCGCGGCAGACGGCGGCGGACTACTTAAGCCCGGACAGCCCGGCGCGCGCGGGGCTGCTGGACGCACAGGGGAATATCGACGCGGCGGCGCTGAACGAGGAAATAAGCCTGCGGCTTGCGCAGGAGCTTGTGGCGGACCCGGAAAAGCTGGTGCGCGCGGTGGAGCGCGACCGGGGGTTGACGGAAACCTTTCTGGACTTTGTGCGCGGGCTGAAAAACCGCATCGCCATCCGTCTGAGCGGCAGCGAGCGGGCCATGCTGGACGAAGCGGAGCGCACGCTGGTGAACCTGCTGCGTGGCGAGGCGGGAAGCGTTGCGGGGGAGAAATACAGCTTTGTGCGCGCCACGGACGCGGAGCAGATTGCGCGTGCGCAGGAGCTGGAAGCCCAGGGGGAGAACGCGAAGACGATATGGAGCGAAACGCACCTGACAAGGGACGGCGGCGGCGCGTGGGTGCGGGAGATAAACGACCGCGGCGCAAAGCTGTACCCGAACGGCAACGCGCGGGGCGAAAAGGGCAGCCGCCTTGCGGACTATCTGGAGCACCCGGAGCTGTATGAGGCGGAGCCGGGTATAGCGGACATAAACGTGGAACTGGGAACGCTGTCGGAAAGCGAAAAGGGAAAATATTCTCTGCAGGAACGAACGCTGCGTTTTACTGAAGACACGTTTAAAAATAAAAGCATGTCGGACATAATGCACGAGGTACAGCACGCCATTCCAAATGAGGAGGAGCTTGCAGCGGGCGGAAGCCGAAAGCTGGCATATGCGGCACTGGTGAGCGACGCATATGAAGCGGTAAAGGATACGCCGGAGTTCCAAAGCCTGCAAACAAAAGAAGAAAGGCTGCATTATCTGGAAGAAGCGGCGGCGAAACAGGCGGGCGCGCCCGATATAGAAACAGCGGCCACCAACGGATATGTAAACCTCGGCGGCGAAAAAAATGGCGCGGCAAACGGCAAAGCGCTGGTATTACACCAAAGACCAGCGTGAAAAAACATGGCCGGACGTGGCGGGCAACGTGCTGGACAAAAGCGTTGAATCCCAGCGCATTGTTGAAACGCTGGAAAGGATAGGGTATACTAAAAATGAAATAAGGGGATTGTTAGGAGGGTAGGAAATGACAAATCAAAAACAAATAGAGTATTATGACGAAAAATTTAAATATTGGATCACAACAATCGATGACTTTGAGGATACGCCGTATACATGTGCTGTGATTGATGAAACCTGCCGCCTGGTAAAATTGATAGAAGCCCACCCGGAACTGGCGGAGGAAGAATATGTTCCCAGCGAGGAATTTTTGGAACAGGCAAAAGCGGAAGAAGGCTATTCATTCTATTCACTCCCTTGCTTGGACGCCCGATACGGATTGCTGAAAAATTCAGAGCAGTTGGAAGATTTGAAAAAAAGAATCTCGTGGTATCAGCGGCGTAAAGAACGGCCTTATATGTCTTATAGCGAGGAAACCGCACAGGCAGTAGCTGAAGAAATTGCCCGTATCAATCGCTTGCTACAAGAGCGTCCGGAACAGGCGGAGGAGACCTATATTCCCCCGGAAGAATACCTGGCGCAAATCAAAGGCACCATGTTCTGGTAAAACAAAATATCCCCGAAAACGCAAGGCCGCAGCGGTGCAAACCGCTGCGGCTTTTTTGCTGCTTTTTTGCCTGTTTTCTTTTGGAAAATTCCGGAAAAACGGACTTGCGAAGGCGTACAATGATTACAGGATAAGGTGGGCGCACGGGCTTGCGCTTATCCGAAATTCGCAGGCAACGCGGAAAAATCCAACCGCTTTCCAAGCGTAAAAAGGGGTGCCCGGAGGTGAGCGCCGCCAGCGGCGGATACAGCGAACCGGAAGGGCTGGGGTGCGAGCGCGGGACCACATTTGAGCAAAGCGAAAATGGGGCAGCGAGCACGTTGCCCCCGGCGGGGGCAACGACCGGCCAGCGCGGTTTCGCCGCAGGAGAAATGGAGACGAATGGCGACAAGCGCTGGGCAGCAGCGAGGAGCCGCACGAGCATGCGCCGCATGCGACGGAGGCGACCGCTGCAACCGGGGCGACGCTTCAAAGGGCACACAAAAAAATTCGCTTTCCAAGCGTAAAAAGGAGCAACCATGGAAGAAATGAACACCATCGAAATGCAGGCGCAGGAGAGCGCCGCAGGGACCGCCGGATATGCGGAAAGCACGGCGCCGGCCGGGCCGGAGGCTCCGCAGGGGGACCTGGGCGGCACGGACAACGAAGGGACGGGCGCGCGGCGGCAGACACCGGAGGAAAACGCCCGTTTTGCCGCCATGCGCCGCCGGCAGGAGGCGCAGCAGCGGGAGGAACGGCTTTTTCACGAGCTGGTGGGCGACGCGCGCAACCCGGAAACCGGAATGCCGTTTGCGTCCAAGGCGGAATTTGTCGCGTGGCGCGACGGGGCGGCGGGCCGCGGACGCGCGCAGGCCGCGCCAGTGGAGCCGGAGGCCCTCGCGCGGCTTGAGGCACAGCTCCGCCAACAGTTCAGAGCCACGGACCCGGAGTTCCTGGCGCAGGCCGCGGAGCTGAAGAAGGCCCATGACAGGGAGGCGCAGGCGCAGTTTTCAAACGATTTGAAAACCATCCGCGCGGCTTACCCGGACGAAAAGGCTCAAAAGGTAGAGGAGCTTGGCATTGAGTTCCTCAAGCTGTGCGCCGGCGGCATATCGCCGCTTGTGGCGTACGAGGCCATCCGGAACGAGAAAGCGCGCAGCGCGGCGAACCCGCCCAGCATGGGCGATGTGAAAACCTCGCCCACAACGGAAAAGGAGTTTTTCACGCGCGCGGAGGTGGCGGCTATGGACCAGGCGACGGTAAGCCGGTATTTCGACAAGATCCGAAAATCACAGCAATACTGGAAATAACGAAAGGAGAAACGACGAAGCATGGCATATGAGAATTTTATTCCCACCGTATGGGCGGAGGCGATCAACCGGGAGCTGGAAAAGGCGCTTGTGTACGCGGAGGGCTGCAACCGCCAATACGACGGTGAAGTAAAAGCGATGGGCGACACGGTGCGCATTCTTGGCGTGGGCAGGCCCACCATTACCACAACCACCGACAAGGCGATCACGCTGAGCGCCCCGGAAAGCGTGGAGGACAGCAGCGTGACGCTTGCCGTCCGGCAGATCAGCTATTTCAACTACAAGGTGGATGATATCGACAAGCGGCAGGCTGTGGGCGGCGTGATGGAGGCGCTGAACAAGGAGGCGACTTACGGCCTTGCGGACGAGATGGACAAGCACATTGCCGGTATGGCGGCAACGCGCGAGGCGGTGAAGTACGCGGCCAGCGCGACGGCCATCACAAAAGACAACGTGCTGGGAGAGATCGACAAGGCGCTGGAAAAGCTGTACGGCAACAACGTGCGGCCCAACGGCAAAATCATGATGGAGGTGCCGCCCTGGTTCTACATGCGCCTGAAGCAGGCATACACGGCGCTGGACACCGACAACAGCAAAATGCTGGAGAACGGCCGCGTGGGCAAGTACGGCAACGTTATTGTAAAGATGAGCAACAACGTCGCCGTGGATTCCAGCGCAAACAGCCTTATTACGGTGCACACGGACAAGGCAGTGGCGTTTGTGAACCCGATGACGCACGTGGAAGCGTACCGCCCGGAGAAGGGCTTCTCCGACGCGGTGAAGGGCTTTGTGCTGTATCAGGCGAAAATCGTGCGGCCCAAGGAGCTTGTGGTGCTGAACTGCAAGGCCGGGGCTTAATGGAAAGGAGTTTTGAAACATGGCTGCAACTGCAATTGCTTTGACAAAAATCCCCTTGAACGGCGGGGTGGAGCTGCCCGCTACGGCTGCGCTGGACGGCACGGCCGGGGCGGAGATTCAGTTTGACGGGCAGGACACGAAGATCGTGATCCTGATTGAGAACGGCGGCTCCAGCGCCGGGGACGTGACATTCAAAGCCGGAAATGGCATTCAGGGCGTCGCGGACCTTGTGGTGAACGTGGCGAACGGCAAGACCAAGGCCGTGGTGCTGGAATCCGGTGCGTTTAAAAAGGCGGGCAAGGTATATGTAACGGGCGCCGCGACCATGAAGGCGGCGGCGCTGCTGCTGCCGTAAGGGTGCCGAACGCCGCGCCCGCGCGGTGAAACAAAGCGAAAGGACGCCCCCGCCGGGAGGAATGCGAAAGCATGGCCCGGCGGGGGCATTTTTGCGCCGAAAAATGCGCCGAAAAAGAGGACGTACGCAGACGGAATGGAGGCAAGGCCGGGGTTTTGCCGTTGGGGCCCCGGCGCGGCGCAGCCGTGACGGGAACGGCAAAACGTCGGCCCCTGTGGGGCCGATGACCGGCCAGCCCGGTTTCGCCGCAGGCGAAATGCGACCGGACGGGAGCAAGGGCCGGGGTTTTGCCGTTGGGGCCCCGGCGCGGCGCAGCCGTGACGGGAACGGCAAAACAGCGGTGCGGGGTGGCGAAGCCATGGCCGCGAAGCGGACAACCGCACAGGGTGGTTTCGCGCAGCGAAATGCCGCGCGCGATTTTGCGCGGCAAACCCAAAAGGCGGGGCCGATGACCGGCCAGCCCGGTTTCGCCGCAGGCGAAATGCGACCGAACGGGAGCAAGGGCCGGGGTTTTGCCGTTGGGGCCCCGGCGCGGCGCAGCCGTGACGGGAACGGCAAAACGTCGGCCCCTGTGGGGCCGATGACCGGCCAGCCCGGTTTCGCCGCAGGCGAAATGCGACCGAACGGGAGCAAGGGCCGGGGCGGGAACGGAAGCCGCGTGTGGGAAAAGAGGAAGGCCTCCGCTTTCGCGGGGCCGATTACGAAATCTGCCGATGGCGTTACTTTCTTAGTGTTAAGAAAGTAACCAAAGAACACCGGGGGCGTTCCGTTCGGCTAAAAAATCATGATTTCAAATTCCGTATCAAATCATGATTTTTCTTCACGCCTCTCTCCGAGGCCCCCGGCCCCCCAACGGCAAATAAGGAACGATTTTCCGCCGCGCCCTTAACAGTAAGAATGACATGACGGGCGCTTCCCGGAAAATCGGGATTTTGATTTACCCGCATCCTTCGGATGCGAGAGAGTCACAGAAAGATACTCCGTTCCTGTTCTTCCTCTTCCGCCGGCAGAGAGTGAGCAAAGGAGTTTTGATTTTATTATTTAGTGCCGCCCCGGTGGCGCTGCCGGTTCTGCCTGCATGAAGAGATTCACGGCGGCGGCCGGCGCAGCAGGCTTCCCGTTGTTCAAAAGGCTGCCGGTCCTGCCAGCGCGAAGCGATTCGCGGCGGCGACCGGCACAGCAGGCTTCCCGTTGTTCAAAAAGACTGCCGGTTCTGCCTGCGCGAAGAGATTCGCGGCGGCGGCCGGCGCAGCAGACTTCCCGTTGTTAAAAAGGCTGCCGGTTCTGCCTGCGCGAAGAGATTCGCGGCGGGCGCTGCCGCAGCAAGCTTCCCATTGTTAAAAAAGGAGGAAAAAATGAAAAAGAAAAAACAAAAGAAAACAGACGCGGCGGGGAAATATACGCTGCCCGCCGCCGGGCCGGGCTGGGAGCCGTCGCTGCCAGACCCGGAACAGCCCCCGCGGGTTCAGCGGCTGCCGTACCGGCCGGACCCGGAACAGCCCCCGCGGGTTCAGCGGCTGCCGTACCGGCCGGACCCGGAACAGCCCCCGCAGGTTCAGCGGCTGCCGTACCGGCCGGACCCGGCGCGGCCCCCGCAGGTTCAGCTGCTGCAAATGCAGCGCTCCGCACTGCCGTATGTGGGGCGGGCCGGAAAAAACAGCGGCGCGGCCAACTGGGTTGAAAAGCTGGACTGGAAGACTCCTTCGGGCGCGCCGTACACAAGCGCGCCGGAGCAGGGCGGACCGTCCAACCTGGTGGAGCTGATCATGGCGCAGCGCGGCGGTGGAGGCGGCGGTTTTTCGCCGGGTGCGGGCGCGGGACGGGGCGATGCTCCCGCACCGGGTACGGGCGTGGGCGGCGGCTTTGCAGGCGGTGGAGGCGGCCTGTGGGCCGGGGATGAGCACGCGGAGCAATCGTGGGGAGACAAGGCCCTGAGATGGCTGGACGACAACCTGTTCCGGCCGGCTGGATATCTGGCGGAAAAGTATGCGGGCGGCGCGGGCAAGCAGGCGGAAACGCTGTGGAACGGCATGGTCACGTGGGGCCGGGCGGGCGCCGCAGGCGAGCTTCAGCAGGACCAGCTTGCGGCGCAGCAGTTCGCCTTTTTGGGCGGACCGTGGGAGACGCATGCGCAGGAGACGGAAAAAGCTAATACGGCTGTCACGCAGGCGCTGCCGCAGGCGGCGCAGGGGCTGCGCGGCGATGCGATGCGGGACTATGCCGAAGGGATAGACGGGCGCTACGGAGACCCGGACGGCCTGCTGGGCTGGCTGGGAGAAAGGGCGGATTCGGCCGGGCAAGGGCTTTTGAGCGGGGCGGCGCGGATTCTGGGCGTGCCGGGCGCGGGGACGGCGATGGATTTTCTTTCCACGATGGAGAATGCGGCGCAGCAGGCGCGGGAAAACGGCGCAGGCGAGGACGAGGCGTTCCTTTACGGCCTGGGCGAGGTGGTAAAGCGCATTGGCGGGCAGCAGCTGGAAGAGTATTTCCGAAGCAAGGCGGGAGAGCTTTTTACGCGCGGCGAGGTGCAGGCGATGAGCCCGCGGGAGATAAGCGAGAATTACGACGCGATAAGGGAATCCATGAGCTTATGGGACAAGGACGGAAGGCTGCCGGAGGATGAACAGGGGCAGCCGGACGCGCCAACCCGGCCGGATGAACAAATGCAGCCGAATGCGCCGGAGCTTGAAAACGCCGGGGAAACTGTGTATGATGAAATTGACGAAAGCCTTTTGGCCCCAGGCTATGAGAACTGGACGGACCTGAACCGCTTCATGCAGACGGTGCTTGAAAACCCGGAGCTGAGTGTGGAGCAGCGCGTGCAGTACATTCAGCAGGCGTACGAGCGGACGAAGGACAAAACGGATATCCTGGTGCCGCGCAGCGCGGCGGATATTAAAGAGATTCTTGAAAACGGGAAAATTGAGTTCGACTGGCCGGATGAACTGGGCTTCAACCCGGGCTACACGGCCATTGGCGAGGGCACGGCGCTGCCCGCGCAGATGGACCGGTACGGGCATGCGGGCGGCAACAATTTCTGCTCCATTCCGGAGGCGGGCGCGTATACGTTTTTGCAGCGCGCGCTGCCGTATCTGGAGAACAGCGCGGCATACCACGCGTGGAGCTTCAACGGGGATACATACCTTGCGAAAATAGAGGCCGTGCGCCAACAGGACTGGAACGGGCTGAACGGGCTGCTTGCGAGCGAGGGGTTTGCGCCAGTGGGGGAAGCTGAATGTGAAGAACTGGTTGAGGCATATGAAAACTATCTTCGCAAGTTGCGGGAAAAGATAGGGACGGATTTCAGCGCGCCGTATGGCGTGACGGGGACCGTGGCGGCGGCGTTCGGCTCGGACGGCGGCGCGGACCAGTGGACGATGCCGCTGAGCGCACAGCAGATGGAAGATCTGGGAATTCTTTATACGAAATAAGTGGTAAGGAGGCTTACAAACATGACAAAGGAAGAAATGTTTAAAGAAATGGAAAAAATGGCCCCGGTGTTGGAACGGAACGGAGTAGATATTGTGCTGGGAAAAAGAATTCCAGGCTCTTTTACGAGAGGCTATTTTTTCAACGAGGAAGCGGGCTTGTGGGAGGTGTATTCCTGCGGGGAGCGAAATGAATATTTTGTACGGAAGCAGACCGGCTCGGAGCAGGAGGCGGTGGAAAAGTTGTACCGCATGGCAAAGTATGAGTACGAATCAGCCTTGCGGCATCTGGAACGAGAGCGGCAGAGAAAAGAGAGAATGCAGAACGGGCAGAAATGAGCCTTTCGGAGCAAAGCAAAAAAGGAAAGCGGGCGCGCTTTCCTTTTTTGGCATACGCGGCAGGCGGTGGGGCTGAACGGGCTGCTTGCGAGCGAGGGGCTTGCGCCAGTGGGGGAAGCTGAATGCATACGCCTGACAAAAGCATATGAAAACTATCTTCGCACGGTGCAGGAAAAGATAGGGGCGGATTTCAGCGCGCCGTACGGTGTGACGGGGACCGTGGCGGCGGCGTTCGGCTCGGACGGCGGCGCGGACCAGTGGACGATGCCACTGAGCGCGAAGCAAATGATGGACTTGGGAATCCTTTATTAAATTTACAAGAGAGGTTTACTGTTATGACAAAGGAAGAAATGTTCAAAGAGATGAAAGAGATGGAGCCAGTGCTGGGGCGGGGTGGCATAGATATTGTACTGGGAAAGAGAATCCCAGGTTCCTTTACAATGGGCTATTTTTTCAACGAGGAAGCGGGCTTGTGGGAGGTGTATTTCTGCGGGGAGCGAAACGATTATTATATTGAAAAGCAGACCGGCTCGGAGCAGGAGGCGGTGGAAGAGCTGTACCAAATAGCAAAGTATGAGTACGAATCAGCCTTGCGGCATCTGGAACGAGAGCGGCAAAGAAAAGAGAGAATGCAGAACGGGCAGAAATGAGCCTTTCGGAGCAAAGCAAAAAAGGAAAGCGGGCGCGCTTTCCTTTTTTGACATACGCGGCAAGGTGCGGAGAAGCAATTGGATCACAACTCCAATGAGAGACGGAAAGAAGAAATTATTTATTGCTATGCAGAATCCCCAAAAAATATGCCGACGAGGCGGCGGGCGAACTGCTTCAGGTGTTGGGGAGGGGAAAATAGAGCCAGGAAACTGAAAAGGTGTTAAATCCGCGGCGGGGTATCCCCGCCGCGGATTTTTGTGTATCGGTGCGCCCCGGAGCCGATGCAAAAAAAGGGTGGGGGACAGATGAAAAAAACGGAAAATTCCGGAGAAACGGACATCCGGAAGCGTACAATTGTTTTAGGATGAAACGGAGCTGAGCGCCGGGGTGCGAGCGCGGGGCCAGCCGTGGAACAAAGGAACGTACCCCGGCAGACCCCGCGGGAATATGCGGGGCCACATTTGAGCAAAGCGAAAATGGGGCAGCGAGCACGTTGCCCCCGGCGGGGGAAACGTCCGGCCGCGCGGTTTCGCGCAGGCGAAATGGAGCCGAACGGCGACAAGCGCCGGGGTTTTGCCGTTGGGGCCCCGGCGCGGCGCAGCCGTGACGGGGAACGGCAAAATAGCGGCCCCGGTGGGGCCGATGACCGGCCAGCGCGGTTTCGCCGCAGGCGAAATGGAGGGCGAATGAAGCCCGACAAGCGCCGGGTTTTTGCCGTTGGGGCCCCGGCGCGGCGCAGCCGTGACGGGGACGGCAAAATAGCGGCCCCTGTGGGGCCGGTAACCGGCCAGCGCGGTTTCGCGCAGCGAAATGGAGCCGAACGGCGACAAGCGCCGCCCTGCTCCATGCGGGACAAACGTCCGCGCGGCGGGCGGGGCGCGGCTTCCGGGGCATGCGGACGGAAACAGAAGGGAGATGCAGGAATGACATTGGGTGAAGCAAAAAGCGAAGTGCTGAAGCTGCTGGATGAAACAAAGCCGAAGGCGGACCTGACGGGCAGGCTGGACCGCTTTTTTGACATGGGACAGAAAGAGGTAGCGTTGTATTACCCCATCTGGCGCGAAAAAACGTACGCGGCGGAGGATGAAAAAACGCTGCCGCAGGACTGCTGTAAACCGCGCTACGTGATCGTAGACGGTATTGCACATCCGTACACAAAATATTCGCAGCTGCCGGATGCGTTTACGCTGCGCTATGAGGCGTATCCGGCGGACATTCCGGACAATGCGCCGGATGAAACGGAGTTTGATTTGCCGGATGAAGCAGTATTGGCCGTGATTTTTCGCTGCGGCGCAGACACAGAGCATGGAATACGACCAGCGGTTTTTCCAGAGCTTTTACGCGCAGTATCAGGGCAAGCTTTCAAACCTTTCGGGGCAGGCGGACGGCCCGGCGGCGGTCGTGACGGGTGGCTGCAATGTTTAAGCAGACAAATATGCCGGGCGCGTCGGCTCCCACGCTGTCCCAGGTGAAAATTGATACCTTTTTAGGCGCGGACCTGACGAACAGCCCGGCCAACGCGGACGAAAACCGCTCGCCCGACTGCGAGAACATGATCCGCGACGTGCCCGGGAAGGTGCGCAAGCGCATGGGATGGCAGGTGAAGCGGACGCTGGACGGGCGAATCAACGGATATCACGCGCTGATGGGGCACGACCCGCTGGTACACGCGGGCACAAAGCTGTACAAGGGCGATTCCGTGGTGTATTCCGACGCAAACGACGCGCGCAGCCGCTCGTGGGAATTTGGCGAAAAACTGTACATCGCGGACGGAAAGGCGCTGCTGTGCTACGACGGCACGGCCGTGACGCGGGTGGACGCGGACGCATACATCCCCACGCTGACCATCGCGCGCGCGCCGAACGGCGGCGGGGAGGAATACGAAAACGCCAATTTGATCTGCCCAAAATACCGGGAGCAGTTCCTTGGGACAGAAAATGATAAGGTGTATCAAATGTCTCTTGTGCCGCTGGACAGTACGCCCGTGGAGGCAGAGCTGTTGCAGGCGGACGGAAGCTGGAAGCCGATGGCGGAAAACAGCGGCTTTACTGTAAACCGCACGGCAGGCACGGTCACGTTCACCACCGCGCCGGGCGTATCCCCGGTGGCGGGGCAGGACAATGTGAAAATCACCGCATCACACACGGTTGAGGGCTATGCGGACCGCATCAACAAATGCCGCATCGGCATCCAGTTCGGCGTGAACGGCGCGACGGACCGTTTGTTTTTGTCCGGCAGCCCGCAGCTCATCAACTATGACTGGTACAGCGGATTGAACGACCCCACCTACTGGGGAGACCAGGCCTATTCGGTGCTGGGCCAGAGCGACAGCGCCATTGTGGGATATTCCATTGTAAACGCCCGGCTGGCGGCGCACAAGGATTCCACCGATTCCGACCGGAACGTGATCGTGCGGGAGGGAACCCTTGTGGACAACAAGCCCGCGTTCCCCATCGTGAACATTTTGCAGGGCGAGGGAGCCATCGGGCCGTATTCGTTTGGATATCTGGGCACGGAGCCGCTGTTTTTGACAAAGCTGGGCGTTTACGCCATCACGGCGCAGGACATTACCGGGGAAAAATACAGCCAGAGCCGCAGCTTCTTCCTGAACGGGAAGCTGCTGGAGGAAAACGGGCTGGAGGAAGCGTTCGCGCTGGTTTACAAAGACATGTACTGGCTGTGCCTGAACGGGCGCGCGTACATTCTGGACGGGCTGCAGGCTACGCAGACGGACCGCTCGGCCCCCTATTCCACGCGCCAGTATGCGGGCTTTTACTGCACCAATATCCCGGCCCGCGTGCTGTGGGAGCAGGACGGCGCGCTGTGGTTCGGCACGGCGGACGGCAGGCTCTGCGCATTTGCAAACGAACCGTCCGACCCGCTGAACTACAACGACAACGGCGAGGCGATCTACGCGTGCTGGCGTACGCCGGACCTGAGCGGCCGGACCTTTTACCGCAACAAAACGTTCAGCCGGTTTTATGTGGCGCTGGCCAGCGCGCTGGCGACGGGCGTGCGGGCGTGGGGGCGCGTTGCGGGCATATGGGAAGAGCTGTTCAGCGATTTTGTGACGGCGCGGTATTTTTCCTATGCGCATCTGATCTATTCCAAGTTCACTTACTCCAACGACGACACGCCCCGCACGCTGGGGGACAAAATCCGGTTGAAAAAAGTGGACAAGGCGGGGTTCAAGGTGGAAAACGGCGTGCTGAACGAGCCGTTCGGGCTGGACAGCATCGGCATTGAATTTGTGGAGACCGGGTATTACCGGGCCTGAGAAAAGGAGGAGCTTATGGCGTTTCGAAAAATTACAGAAGGGGATATGCTGGGCAAGGGGAACGTGGGGCGGCCGGACACGCCCGGCGTTTCCACCGCCGAGATGCAGCGCATTATGGACGAGCTGCCGCGGGAGGTGCTTGCGCCCGCGTTCAACGAGCTTGCCGGCCAGCTGGAGGCCGAAACGGCGGCCGCCGACATCGGCGCCGCGGCGCCCGAGGGGGTGACGGCCGCGCCGGCGGGAAAGCTGCAGGCGGTGCTGAACGGACTGCGGGACCTTGTAAAAGCGCACACGGACCGCGCGGACAACCCCCACGGGGGTGACGGCGGCGCAGGCGGGGCCTATTCCAAGGCTGAGACGGACGCGGCCATCAGCGCGAAGGTGGTGGAGCTGGGCGCGGGCGACATGGCGAAAAGCATCTATGACCCCGGAAACGAGCAGCAGCCGCTTTTGCCGCGCAACGGGGACGGCTCCAACGTAACGGCGTCTTTTTACCGAGGCGGAGCAGGATGCGGATATCCAGAGCTGACCGTGCTGTTCGGGAAGATCAAGAAGCGGTTTTCCACCTATGACGCGGACGGCGACGGCGTGGTGGACCGGGCGGCAGCGGCGGACCGGGTGGCTAAAAAGTTCATCCTCCAAAACAACGCCGGGCAGCAGATGGCTGAATTTGACGGGTCGGCCGACAGGACGGTACAGCTTACGCCCGGCCAGGTGGGGGCCGAGCCCGCCTTCACGAAAAACAACGCCTTCAACAAGAACTTTGGTTCAGCGGCGGGCACCGTGTGCCAAGGCAACGACGGCAGGCTTTCCAATGCACGGCGGGCCAGCAATATATCAATGAGCCTGTCCGGCACCACGCTGACAATCAACTATTCGTGAGGCGGTGAGGGCATGGCTTTGGTTTTCAACAATGTCACAGTGCCGCAGAGCGGGAATGTGATCTATAACGGCACGTCGTTATCTGCTGTCAAAATGGGGGCAACGGAAGTATGGAAACGGCAAAAAACGGTTTACCCCGGCGCACCGGTTGCAAACACACAGAACCTTGGATATGGTCCATATTTCACCGTGACGAATAACGGATCTGACATCAAAGTGGACGCGTTCGGTGGGACAGAACGTGGATGGGGACGCGTGATACTCGGTCCGTTCAGTTCGGCGGGCTATTCAAAACTGTACTTTTCCGCCCTGCGCGCGTACATCACCAATGCCTTTTCGAAAGTATCGGTGTCTCTTGGCGACATCAATGGGAATTGGGTTCAACGCCTTATATATCACGACACCGGGGAATCGCTTGGCGGGTACGATGTTACTTTCGGCTCTGGTGACCTTTTTACCATAAACTCGGCAAATGCAAACTACTACTTAATATTGGAAGTAGATTCCGGCGCCACAGCGAGAGGCTTAAATGCGACCATTCAAATGAACGGATGCTATTTGATTTAAAATGGAGGAATGAAAAATGCTGAAAGTCACACTGAAAAACGGAAATGAATATGAACTGTTGGAAGATACAACAGTATACCCCAGCGGCAGCCCGAACGCCCGCAGCCGTATGGAAATCCACATGGGCGAGGATGCCATGACAACGGCCGAGTTCGAGGCCGCTTTTATGGATGAGGCCGCGACGGCGAAAATCCGATTGACAAAAACGACGGACGAGGACAACACGAAAATCGTGTTTGATACGGTGTACCAGCACTATTGCCTTGTGGCGAGCATTGGCAAAAAGCGCGTGAGCAAAACAGACATTGCCACCGGGCAGGTCGTTGAAGAAATGCACCTTGTGGCCGAGCTGGAGCAGCGCACCTACATCGAACAGCAGCTTGCCGCGCTGGGGCTGTAAAGGAGGCATGGCGTATGGCAATTTTTTAAGGGCCGCGTGCGGGTGCGGTACGGGTACAGCCGGTGGGGCTATACCCGGAACAACGGCAAGGGCTGGCATGGCGGCAGCGACGAGGAGGGGCTGGACAGCACCACCATCCGGATGCCCGATTACAAGGGCAAAAGCATTTCCGGGCGGGTCGTTACGGCCCGCAAGGTGGACAGGTCCACGGGCAGCAAAACGTGGGAATGGGGCTGGTACGTGTGCGTGGAGCTGGACGCGGGCCAGACGCCGGACGCGGTGAACTACCTGTATTTCTGCCACAACGCGCGGAATCTGGTATCCGTGGGCCAGCGGGTGAAAAGCGGCGACGCGCTGGCGGTGATGGGCAGCACGGGCAACGCGGCGCTGGCAAGCCCGCCCTTTGCACACTGCCATTTCGAGGTGCGGGCCACAGCCGCCGGGGCGGGGCTTGACCCAACGGCATACACCGGGCACCCCAACGCCGTGGGTACATACGGTGAAGCAATCGACGAAACGGAGGACAGCGACATGAAGTTTCTGGAAGTGACGAGCGGCAAATGTGAGGTGTTCACCGCGCCCGATGTGAATGCGGTGGACAAGCACTATAACGGCGGAAAGCTGACCGAGGGAGTGTGCTACCCGGTGCAGGCCGAGGTGGGCAGCTCCGGCGGATACAGCTGGGTTCGCATCTTCGTGGCGGGAGTGCAGCGTTACGCCGCCGTGCTGGCCGACCGCTGCCGGTTGGTGACGCTTTCCCCGGGCGACGCGTTCGCGGCCTGCGTGGCGCAGGGCGGTGATGCGGCCGGGCAGCGCGCGCAAAGGGACGGGCGGCAGGCGGGCGCGTACGCGCAGCGCACGGAGGCATCCGGCACCGCGCCGGGGGTGTAGGAGCGATGGAGAGCATCATCGTCGCGCTCATCACGGGCGTGCTGTCCCTGGTTGGCGTGGTAATTACCAATACGGCGGCCGCCCGGCGAACAGAGAACAAGATCACCACAGCGCAGGCCGTGACGGACACAAAGCTGGACGAGCTGACGCGGGAGGTGCGGGAGCACAACGGCTTTGCCCGGCGCATGCCCGTTGTGGAGGAACAGATCAAGGTGGCGAACCACCGCATCAGCGATCTGGAAAAATGGATGGAGGGAAAACGGCAATGAACAGGACCGTACTTGTACTTATGATGGCCGTAACGGTGGAGGCGCTGGTGGAATACGCTAAGACCTTCGGCAAAGCGATTCTTGAAAAGCAGTGGAAAACCGCCGCCACGCAGGCGGGAGCCGTGGCGCTGGGCGTATCGTTGTGCTTCAGCGCCGGGGCGGATTTTTACGCCGCGCTGGGCGTGAGCTTCAACGCGGCGTGGCTGGGCGTTGCGCTTACCGGCGTCTTTGCCAGCCGCGGCGCGAATTATGTGAGCGACCTTGTGAAGAAGCTGCAGGCGCTGGGCGCGGCGCAGGCGGAGCGATGAAACGAAAAAGCCCGCCCGGAGAAAGCCCGGGCTGGTCATTTGGGAAAGGAGTTAAAAGACACTTATGGGAAATTCAACGGTTGGGCCAAATGTTACGAATTGGTGGGAAAAACAAAAAGAAAAGCTGTTTCCTACTAACCCTTGGAATCGAAAACCAGCATGGGAACTCACTCCAACAAAAAACGATATATTGGATTTTCAGAGAGCGCAACTTTCTGATAAGTACGGCGGAGATTTTTCTTCATGGACGCCAGAAGGCGCTTTTGCCTACAGCTACGGTCAAAAAACGGAAAATAAACAAAATACTGATCCCGGTGGCGGTGGAGGTGGTTCAGCCTCTTCTACGGCAAATCATTACGCCGCCCTGCTGGCCCAGGTGCAGGCACAGCAGGACGCAGCCGCCCGCCGGGCCGAAGAGCTGGCCCGGCAAAAGCAGGAGGCCGCACAAGCTGCATATGACAAAAACATGGGATACCTGAACGAGGCATATGCAAACCGCAGCAATTTGCTTCAGCAGAGCTACAACGATGCGCTGGCACAGCTGCAGGCCAGCTATGACAGCGGAGCGCGCGGGGTGAACCGGAACGCCGACAGCGCCCAGCAGCAGGCGTATATCAACTATATGATGAGCAAGCGTGACCTTCCCCAGGCGCTGGCAGCGCAGGGGCTGACGGGGGGCATGTCGGAAAGTGCGCTGGCGGGCATGTACAATTCCTACGGGAACAACCGAAACACGATTGACCGCGGGCGCAACGAAAGCCTTGCAGCGCTGCTTGACACCTTGAACAGCAATCGATCTTCGGCGCTGCAGAGCTACAACAGCCAGCTTTCGGCGGCCGAGCAGCAAAAAATGGCATACCAGATGCAATTGGAGCAGGCCCTCGCCAACGGCAGCGCCGAAATTCTGCAAAACAAGTATGATACGCTGCAGAATCTGGACAACGCCTATGCACAGCAGATTCTTGCCTTGCAGCAGGCGGCGGCCCAAGCGGCGCAGAAACGCTGGTAGCCGATGCAAACGGCGGCCAGGAAGGCGTGTCCGGAAAGCCGCCGGCGGAAAAAATGAGCATTCCTTGCCGCCGGTTTCCCGGAGATCCCGCCGGGAAACCGGCGGCCTGCCCTGAAACAAAAGCGGAGCCCGCCGCTGCACGACCCGCAAACCGGCCGGAGCAGACCCGGGCACAGTGCGGCGTGCCTGTGCCCGCACCGCGGGAAGCCGCTGCTATGGCTCGACGGCTGTTGTAAACCGTATTGGGAATGGACGTCTTTCCCGCGCGGCAACACGGTCTTGCTTCCGGGCTCCCCTGCAAAGCTGCCCCATACCTTTTTCGAGGATCCGATGGCGTGCGCGCCGTATTCCGTCAACTTGATGGGTGCGCGCACGCGCCGGCATGCCTCCGCGATGGACGCCGTCCCGCATCCGCTGCCGTCCGTGATGTTCCCGACTGTACCCGGGCTTTCAGGCGTGATGCCTGCAAAAGAAATTCCGCTGTCCGATATCGTGGTCTGGTACACCTGCCCGGCCGTCTTTCCAATGGGGCCGTGAAAATTCGGCGGACGGGGAGAAGCAGCGGCTTTTACGTCGCGTGTCGGGGCAAAAAAATGCCGCCGGACGGTACGCGGAAAAGCGAAGGCCCTGCGGAACGGGAATTTCTCTGCCGGCGGTTGGGGCGGCCGGTACTGGGCGGCTGCCCGCGGGCGGAGGCAAAGCAGCGGGCCTTTCCAAAGCGGGAAATGCCGGTGCCGGTGCGCGGATGGTTCCTCCGCATTTTTTACACAGAAGCAGAAGTGTGCGCCCATACCTGATGCAAAGCGCCCCGGACATTTGTCCGGGGCGGCGGTGTTTTTATTTAAAGGTCGTCGGGCAGGCAGCGGTGCTTCAAAAGATAAAGTTTGGCCGCGTCCACGGTGCTGAAATCCAGCGGGACACCGAAAACGTACGTTAAAAATTCGCTCCAGGCCTGCGCGTCGTCCGCTGCCACCTTACAGTGCCGTACAGAGGCGGCGGGCCAGGAGATATAGCTTCTGTATCGAAGATCGGATTCAAAACAGTCTAATTCTTTTGCGAAATACTGATACAAATCCACTTGCTGCCCGTCCCCTTTCGATTTCCCTGTTTTTCAGTATAACAAAGCATTTTCAAATAATCAATCTAAAAACGCGAAAAAACCGTTTTAAAATGGTTATTTGACAAAGCTATTAACGATACTCTTATTACGGGAGGCGGTCTTGTGGAATACGATCTGCAATTGATCGGCGCGCGGCTGCAGGCAGCGCGCAAAGCAAAAGGATATACGCAGGATTATGTGTCTGCCCGTGCGGATATCACTGAAAAATTTCTCAGCCAGATCGAGCGGGGGAAGGCGGGACTTTCCGTTCAAACGCTGATCGCGCTGTGCGATATTTTAGAAATCACGCCGAATTATGTGCTGCTGCCGGACGCCGCGCGCGTGCTGGAGGAGCCGATTGGCCCTTTGCTGAAGGGCATGAGCCAGCGGCAGCTTCAGGACGTGGAGGAGATGGTGCGCATTTTTGTGCGCAACTGCCGCCACGAGGAAAAGGGCAGGCCCAGGGGCGGGCGCAGAAACATGCGGTGAACGCCCGCCGGGCCGTAACGAGGCCCGTGCGGGCAGCGCGCTGGCCGCACGGGCTTTGAGGGCTTTTGCGCAAAATCGGGCGCGGCGTTTCGCCGCGCGAAACGACCCGGTGCGGTTTGTCCGCTTCGCGGCCATGGCTTCGCCACCCCGCACCGCTCTTTTGCCGTCCCCGTCACGGCTGCGCCGCGCCGGGTCCCCAACGGCAAAACCCCGGCGCTTGCTCCCGTTCGGTTGCATTTCGCCCGCGGCGAAACCGCGCGGCCGTTATTTCCGCACTTTTGCCCGGCACGATTGTAAATCGGCCGGGTTTTCTTTATAATAAGAGGCAGGATTCCTATCATACATAAAGGGGCGCTTTTTATGGCGTATATTGACTGTAAGCTGAAATCGCAGATCCTCGGGACCACCGTGGGCGTGAAGCTGTATTTTCCCACAGACCTGCCCGCTGATGTGGGCTATACCGTGAAAGGTGTGCTGACGCTGCTGCATGGCTATACCAACAGCGGAGACGACTGGATGCAGATGACGGCCGCGCCGCGCTACGCGGCGGACAACGGTTTGGTGCTGGTAATGCCGGACTGCGGAAACTCGTTTTATCAGAACATGATGCACGGCGGCGCCTATAAGACCTTTGTCACGGAAGAGCTGCCCATGCTGCTGGGCCGTATGTTCAAGCTGCCGGCGCGCAGGGAACAGAATTTTATCGCGGGGCTTTCCATGGGAGGCTACGGCGCGCTGTTTCTGGGCCTTTCCCGGCCGGACCTGTACGCGGGCTGCGCCAGCTTTTCTGGTGCGGTGGACCTTTCGATGATGCTGGCGGACCCCGCGGCGCCCGGCGTGCGGGAGGTGTTCGGCCCGGTGTTCGGCGATGGGCTGCTGCTGCCCAAAAGCAGCGACCTGCGGGTGCTGGCCCAGCGGGTGGCCGCGCTGCCGGCCGCGCAGCAGCCAAAGGTGCTGCTGACGAACGGCCTGCAGGACGTGGAGCCGTATTTCATTCTGCAGCAGAACGACGCCATGCATAAATTCCTGAAGCCTCTGGGGCTTGCCGGCTACCGCCGCCTGCAATGGAACGGCGTGCACGAATGGAATTTCTGGGACCGCAGCCTTGTGTACGCCATCGATTATTTCCTGAACAACGGCTACGCCGCAAAAAAACTGAACGACTGGCGCAGCGCCGCGGTGGTATCCTGACGCGCGCGCCCGTTTCAAAAAGGAGAAGCTCATGCAATCACCACTTGCCGACCGTCTGCGCCCGCGCACCCTTGCCGAGGTGTGCGGCCAGCAGCATCTGCTCGGCCCGGGGCGCGTGTTCCGCAAGGCCATCGAAAGCGGCCGCGTGCCCAATATGATCTTCTACGGCCCGTCCGGCGTGGGCAAAACCACCGTGGCGCGCATCATTGCCGAAAACAGCGGCATGCGCCTGCATAAGCTGAACGGCACCAGCGCGGGCACGGGGGACATCAAGGCCGTCATGGCCGAGATCGGCACGTTTCAAAGCCGGAACGGCCTGCTTTTGTATCTGGACGAGATACAATATCTGAACAAAAAGCAGCAGCAGAGCCTGCTGGAATGCATGGAGGACGGAACGGTCACGCTGATCGCCTCCACCACCGAGAACCCGTATTTTTATATTTACAACGCGCTGCTCTCCCGCGCAACGGTGTTTGAGTTCAAGCCCCTGACGCCGGAGGACGTGCGCCGCGGGCTGGAGAACGCTCTGCATAAGCTGGAGGAGCTGGACGGCGTGCGCATTGAAGCGCAGCCGGAGGCGCTGGACGCGCTGGCGGCGGCCTGCGGCGGCGACATGCGCAAGGCGCTGGGCAGCCTGGAGTTTGCCGTGGCGGGCGCCGCCGGGACGGACGGCGCAAAGCGGCTGACAACAGAGGCCGTGCGCCAGGTGGCGCAGCGCTCCAGCCAACGCTACGACAAAAGCGACGATATGCACTACGACTGCATCTCGGCGCTGCAGAAAAGCATTCGAGGCTCGGACCCGGACGCCGCCGTGCATTATCTGGCGCGCATTCTGGAAGCCGGGGATCTGCTGTCGGCCTGCCGGAGGCTGCTGGTCATCGCGGCGGAGGACGTGGGCCTTGCGTACCCGCAGGCCATTCCCATCGTGAAGGCCTGCGTGGACAGCGCCCTGCAGCTGGGCCTGCCGGAAGCGCGCCTGCCGCTGGCGGACGCGGCCGTGCTGATGGCAACCGCGCCCAAAAGCAATTCGGCGCACAACGCCATTCTGGCCGCGGAACAGGACCTGCGCCGGGGCAAAACCGGCCCGGTGCCCCGCCAGCTGCAGAACAAGCATTTCGACGGCGAGGACGCGGCGCAAAAGGGGCAGAATTATCTGTACCCGCACGATTATCCGGGCCATTGGGTGAAGCAGCAGTACCTGCCGGACGCGCTGGCGGGCGTGCGCTACTACGAATACGGACAAAACAAAAACGAGCAGGCCGCGAAGGCTTACTGGGACAAAATCAAGAAGTAAGGGCCCGGCAGGCCGGGGCGGAGGCCGGAAGAGCACCGCCTGCGCCTGCGGCGCGGGCGGCGGGAGGCCGCCGGGAACAGGCGCGTGAAATACGATTTTTGGAGAAATACAATGAGTAAAAGCAAAATACTGAGTAACCCGTGGGTGGTGGCCGTGCTGGCGCTTTTTTGTGCGGCGCTGTGGGGCAGCGCGACGCCTTTTATAAAAATAGGCTATGAACTGATCCTGCCGGAAAAAAACGTGCCGTCCACAATTTTATTTGCCGGGGTGCGGTTTTTCTTTACGGGCGTTATCACTGTTTTGATCTACAGCATCGCCAGCGGAAAGCTGCTGTACCCCCAAAAAGCCAATATCGGTAAAATTGCACAGGTAAGTGTTTTTCAAACGGTTTTGCAGTACATCTTTTTTTTACGTGGGGCTTGCCAATACCTCGGGTGTAAAAGGCACGATTTTAAGCGGGACCTCCGCGTTTTTTTCGCTGCTGATCGCAAGCCTTATTTTCAAACAGGAAAAATTGACGCCCAGGAAAATCATAGGCTGTATTTCAGGCTTTGCGGGAATCATCTTTGTGAATTTAAACGGTTTGGATTTTACCATGAATTTTACAGGAGACTGCTTTGTGCTTTTTTCGGCTGTTGCACTGGGCTTTTCCTCCGTATTGATGAAAAAATATTCCAAAGATGAAAATCCTGTTGTGATAAGCGGATACCAGTTTATTATGGGCGGCATTGCAATGGTGCTGATCGGCATTGTGTTTGGGGGTAAGATCGTTGTAAGCGGGGGAAAGGCGCTGGGCGTTTTAACCTATTTATCGTTCCTCTCCGCAGCGGCATATGCCATTTGGGGCGTGCTCCTGAAAAACAACCCGGTTTCCAGGGTCACTGTTTACAGTTTTATGACCCCCGTTATGGGCGTTCTGCTTTCCAATTTGCTGCTTACGGAGCAAAACGGCGTTTCCGCCTTGAATCTGGTCGTTACGCTTGTGCTTGTGTGTGCGGGAATTCTTATTTTGAATTACAAAAAGGCGTGACGGGACCGGAGAGGCTGATTTTGCCGGCCTGCGCCGCAGGCGGCTGTTGGGGCGGAGGCAAAAAAGAAAAGGGCGCGCCGCACGGAAAATCCTCGGGGCGGAAAGTTTTCCGCCCCGAGGTTGGCGGCAAAGCCGCCAACCTCTGAAGGACACCGGACGCTTTGTGCTGCGCAGCCGCTTTCCGGTTTCCCTCAGTTCTCCTTTCCGGCGCACAAAAGGGCAATTTCGCGCACTCCGCACACAAAATTGCCCTTTTGTACTGTAGAGGTATTTGCCCGCCCGGCGCATGTCTGGGCGGACAAACGGGTTTTTAACCTTTTTCTGCAGGCTGGGGGCGGAAAGTTTTCCGCCCCGTCTCTCGTTTTATGATTGAGCGCCGGGCGACCGGCACCGCAGCGGCCGCGGCACAAAGGCGTGTTTTCTTACATCAGCACGCCGGAGGGCACGGCTGTATGACCTAAGGCAACGCCGCACAATTCACGGCTGACGCCTGAAGCGTCGCCTCGCTTGCAGATTTTCCGGCAACTGTAACAAAAATGCTCGCGAATACACAAAGTATTCGCCGCGCTTTTTGTTTGACATGCCAAAAAACCGGTCGGCGCGCTTCGGCTCTTAGAATTGTGCGGTATTGCCCTGAATTTTAGGGCGCATGCCGCGCCGGAGGGAAATCCATGACAAATGATCGGATCGGGAACATCATCGCTTCGCTGACGCTGGAGGAAAAAGCATCCCTGGCCAGCGGAAAGAGCTTTTGGGAGACGCAGGACATCCCGGCCAAAGGCGTGCCTTCCATATGGCTGGCGGACGGCCCGCACGGCCTGCGCAAGGAGGACCGTCTGCACATCCGTGAGAACGGCGGCCACAGCGTGAAAGCAACGTGCTTTCCCACTGCGTCGGCGCTGGCCTGCGCGTGGAGCCCCGCGCTGGCGCGCAGGGTGGGCGCGGCCATCGGCCGGGAGTGCAGGACCCACGGCGTGGCCGTTGTTTTGGGGCCGGGCGTCAACATCAAGCGCAGCCCGCTGTGCGGGCGCAACTTTGAATACTATTCCGAGGACCCGCTGCTGGCGGGCAAGCTGGCCGCCGGGTTCATCCGCGGGGCCGAGGGCGAGGGCGTCGGCACCAGCCTCAAGCATTTTGCCGTGAACAATCAGGAGACGCTGCGCATGAGCGTCTCCGCCGAGGTGGACGAGCGGGCGTTGCACGAACTTTATCTCCGGCCGTTTGAAATAGCGGTGAAGGAGGGCGCGCCCTCCACCGTGATGTGCAGCTACAACCGCATCAACGGCGTTTATGCCAGTGAGAACCGCATGCTGCTCACCCGCATCCTGCGGGAGCAGTGGGGCTTTGACGGCCTTGTGATGAGCGACTGGGGCGCGGTATACCGCCGCCCGGCGGGCGTGGCCGCGGGGCTGGACCTGGAAATGCCCTCCTCCGGCGGCGTGACGGACCGGGAGATCGTGCGGGCCGTGCGCGCGGGCAGGCTGGACGAGGCGGCGCTGGACGCGCTGTGCGCCCGGGTGCTGCGCCTGGCGCTGGCCCATGCGCCGCAGCGCAAAAAGGTGTATCCCGCGCCCGTGCACCATGTGGCGGCGGTGCGCCGCATGCTGGACAGGCACCACGCGCTGGCCGTGCGCGCCGCGCGGGAGAGCGCCGTGCTGCTGAAGAATGAAGGCCGCGTGCTGCCGCTGGCGCCGGACGCGAAGGTGGCGGTCGTCGGCGCGCTGGCGGGCAGGCGCTGCCGGTATCAGGGCGCGGGCTCCAGCCTCATCAACGCCCACGGCAGGCCGGATTTCCTGCACGCGCTGGTGCGCGGCGGCTGCAGAGACGCCGCGTATGCGCCCGGCTATGACCCGGACAGCGAATGCGTGGACGCAAAGCTGGAGGAAAAGGCGCTGAACGCCGCCCGGGGCGCGGACACGGTGCTGCTGTTCCTGGGCCTGACGGACCTGTTCGAGACCGAAGGCTACGACCGCGCCCACATGCGCCTGCCGTTCAACCAGCTGCACCTGCTGGACCGCCTGGCCGGGGCGGGAAAAGACGTGGTGGTGGTGCTGGCGGGCGGCAGCCCCGTGGAAACGCCGTGGCTGCCCAGGGCGAAGGCCGTGCTGTACACGGCGCTGGGCGGCGAGGGCGTGGGCGAAGCCGTGTTCCAGCTTTTGTACGGCAGGGCGTGCCCGGCGGGCAGGCTGGCGGAGACGTGGCCCAAAAGGCTGGAGGACACGCCCGCCGCGCGCCACTGGCCCATGGGGCCGGACGCCGTTACCTACAACGAAAGCATTTATGTGGGCTACCGCTATTACGACAAAGCGCATGTGGACGTGCGCTTTCCCTTCGGCTACGGGCTGAGCTATACGTCCTTTGCGTATTCGGGCCTTACGCTTTCCCGCAAGGTGCTGGCGCCGGGCAAGGCCATCGAGGTGCTTTTCACGGTGGAAAATACGGGCGCGATGGCGGGCGTGGAGACCGCGCAGGTGTACGTGGCCCACCGGAATTCCGCCGCGCACCAGCCCGTGCGCACGCTGGCGGGCTTTGCCCGTGTGGCGCTGAAGCCGGGCGAGCGCAAAACGGTCTGTGTGACGCTGCCGCCCAGCGCGCTGGAGTTTTATGATGTGGCGCGCCATGCGTTCGTGGTGGAGGCGGGCCGTTATGAGGTGTCCGTGGGGCGGCACAGCCGCTGTTTGCTGCTGCACGCCGCTTTTACGGCGCGGGGCGAAACGGTGGCGCTGCCGCCCGCCCACAGCGCCGGGGGGCCGTACGGCTCGTTTGCGGACAACACGTTCCCGGACGCGGCGTTTGCCGCCATCCACACGCGGCCGCTGCCACGCAACCAAAAGCCCGTCCGCGGCGAATACACCCAGACGACGGTGCTGGGCGACATGCTGGACAGCCGCACGGGGCGCGCGCTGCACGCGCTGGCTTTGTGCGCGGCGCGGCTGGGCATGCATTTTTCCAACAACCCGGCGGTGAACCGCCGGGTGTGCGAGATGACGGTGCGCGATTTGCCGTTTAAAAACCTGGTGCTCAACACCAGCGGCATCATCCGCTACCCCGCGGCCGAAGCATTGCTTGCGCTGGCCAACGGCAGGCTGTTTTCGCGCGGCGGGACGGTGCGGGCGGAGCGCGGCCGGAGCCGGAAGGGATGACGTATATGACAAAAGAGGAAATATGGGCCGCCGCGCTGCGGCAGTCCGCCGTTGATTTGAATTGCAGCCCGGAGGACTTCGGCCGGGAGCACAGCGTGGTGGTGCGTTCCGCGCCCCATGCCGGGGCGCGGAAATATCTGTCGCTGCCCTTTTTCTGCGACCTTGTCTCCTACGGCGGCAACGTGGTGGCTTCCGTCGCGCCCGAGGCCGAGGCAGCCGTGCGGGCCTATGTGGAGCGGTATGCGCCCGAGCATTGCTTTGAAACGCCGAACATGAACGTGCTGGCGGACGCGCTGCGTCCCTTCGGCATGCGGATATGCTTCATGGCGGAATATTTTCTTCCGGATGTTTCCCGCATGCGGCAGTGGGATTGCGGGTATGCGCTGAAGGTGCTGGGGCCTGCGGACTTCGCGGGCCTGTACCGGCCGGAATGGAGCAACGCTCTGTGCGAAAAACGGAGGGAATTGGACGTGCTGGCCGTGGGCGCGTACGACGGTGCAAGGCTGGTGGGCCTGGCCGGCTGTTCGGCGGATTGTGAAAGCATGTGGCAGATCGGCGTGGACGTGCTGCCCGGATACCGCCGCCGGGGCGTTGCCGCCGCGCTGACGTCCCGCCTTGCGGCCGAAACGCTTGCCCGGGGAAAGGTGCCGTTTTACTGCGCCGCGTGGTCAAACATCAAATCGGTGCGCAACGCCGTGAAATGCGGCTTTGTGCCTGCCTGGGCCGAACTGACGGCAAAGCCCGAGGCGTTTGTGCGGGAGCTGAACGGGCAGTGACGCGCCGCGCGCCCGGCCGCGGCCCGCGGGAATATTGGGAGGCGGCGCAAGGGCGGCCTGTAAAGAAAAGAGAGGGTCATACCATGCAATGGAAAGAGCTTTATGACAAAGCCGCGGAGAAGCTGGCCCCCCGCGCGGTCTCGCCGTTCATCGAGGCCGGCGGCGTGGCCGCCGCCATTCTCACCGCGGCGGGAAATGTTTACACCGGGGTGTGCATCGACACCGCCTGTACGCTGGGCATGTGCGCGGAGCGCAGCGCCATCGCCAATATGATCACGAACGGGGAGAGCCGCATTGTGCGGCTGGTGTGCGTGATGGGGGACGGGCGCGTGGGAATGCCCTGCGGCGCGTGCAGGGAATTCATGATGCAGCTGGATAAGGACAGCCCCGGCCTTGAAATACTGGCGGACGCCGAAACCGGGAAAACGGTGCGTTTGCGGGAGCTGATGCCGCACTGGTGGGGCGCGGAGCGGTTCCGGTGACCCTGCGCGGCGGCAGGCCGCCGGCTTTGACGGGGCGGGACGGGCCGCACGGCCGGAGCGTGGGATAACGCGCGCTGTTCATGTGCGCTGAAGAAGACGGTACAGAGAACAGGAGGATGGCTGTGACGTTTCATAAAATCGACATGCAGGCGTGGGAACGGAAAAAGAGATATGAGCATTATACCGAAGCGGTGCCCTGCACATACAGTATGACGGTGGCGCTGGATGTCACAAAACTGTTGTGCGGGGTGCGGGAAAAGGGGCTGCCGTTTTTTCCCGTGGTCTTATATGGGCTTGCACGGGAGGTCAACCGGCATGCGGAATTTCGGATGGCCCAGGATGAAATGGGAAATGTGGGATATTACAGCCACTGCGACCCCTGTTATACGGTTTTCCATAAGGAGACAGAAAGCTTCACGGAGGTTTGGACGGCATACGATGCGTCGCCTGCGGTGTTTCTGGCGCGGTATCGGGAGGATATGGCGCGGTACCGGAATGCTCCGGAGCTTTCAAAGCCGCCCGCAGGCAAAAACCTGTTCAACGTGTCCTGCATTCCCTGGTCGAGCTTTACAGGCTTCAACCTGAATTTGCAGAACGGATATGACTATTTCCTGCCGATTTTCACGATTGGAAAATATTTTTCCGATGGCGGGAAAATGCGCCTGCCGCTGGCTGTGCAGGTACACCATGCGGTGTGCGACGGATACCATCTTTCACGGTTTATGAACGGGCTTCAGACATGGATGGACGCTTTTCCGCAGGAGCTAGAACAGGAGATAGAACAGCAGCCCGGGAAGCCGCCGCGTTGAGCGGCGCTTCCCGGGCTGCTTTATCTGTGCCGGATAAACTTTTTGTGCAGGTCACACTTCCGGAAAATCCGGGCCGAAATCGTCCATCAAAACCTCGTCCGCGTACAAAGCGGGAAACCAGGCGTTTTCTGCAAGGTTTTCATACACGTTTTCGCTGGTGGCAGTTTGGCCGTCCCTTCGGGCCTGCTCCACATGGCCGTGGGCCTTGTGCTGCTTGCCGTGGGCGCTGGGCTGCCCGTGCCGGTTTTGGCTTTCCTTGTTGGTTTGGTTTTGCATTTTAAACACCCCCGTGCTGTTATTGTGCGCAGGGGGGCGCGGGATACGCAAGGCAATTTCTTCCGGAAAGCGCGTCCCTTTGCCGGGCGCGGCGCGGGTCAATCGTCGCCGCCGTCCTCCTCTTCGGCGGCTTCGCCGCTTTCCCCGCCGTCCGCGCTGCCGTCCGGCGCGTCTGCTCCTGCGGCCTCCTCCGCCTGGGCGGCCAGGCGCGCGGCTTCGGCCTTCGCGGCCTCGGCCTCAATGTCGATGTCCTCGTCCAGATACAGCGCCCGCCGTTTGGCGTGCAGCTTTTCCAGCTCCCGGGCCTGTTCTTCCTTGATTTTTTCGGCCTGTTTTTTGTAGGCGCGCACGGCGCGGCGCGCGCTGACCACGCAGACGCCGATCATCACGGCGGCCATGGCCAGATACAGCCAGGAAAGCCATGTCCAGGACGCAAAGGGAACGGAAAAGGCCGTCAGGCCGCATTGCAGGGCCATATACGCGGCTGCGATGGTGAGGATCACCGATAAAAACATGTTTTTCACCTCATTGATTTTTTGCGCGGCCGCACAGGGCCGCAAATTACAATATATCCCATTATAGCCGGGATTTGTGAACAAGAAAAGCCCCCCTTTTGCCTTTTGAACAGGTTTAGGCTATAAATAACCTCCCTTTGCCGAAATTGACGGAGGGGCAGATTCATGGACGGCAAGCCCGGCAAACCGGAATTGTTATTTAGATTTTGGGAATCAGACCAATTTTGGCCAATCCATTGTATATTCCTTCCTCATCATTATTTTCTGTTACATTGGGAAATCTACTTTTCAATTCTTCCGGCGCATTACCCATCAGAAAAGGCATGGCTACGGTTTCTAACATTTCAACGTCATTATAGTGGTCGCCAAACGCAATTGTATTTGACAAGGAAATATCCCACATTTCACATAGTTCTTTAACTGCATTGCCTTTCGTCACACCATCCTGCATAATCTCCAATAATATATTTGAGGATTTAACGATTGATAACGATGAAAATTTCTCTTTTAATTTCTGTTCAATATCAAGAATACTATCTGGATTGCACATGCAAAGGATTTTTCCAACGTCTGCATTATCAGATAGTATATCAATAGTACCCGCTATTGCTTTTGCTTGGACAATATTTTCTTCGCGCACAATGCGAGGGTCGCTTTTATCCTTTACGATCCATGTGTCCTTTGAATAGATATTCCATGAACAATCAAATTGATTTATTTCTATAAATTCAATCACCCTTTCGGCAAGGTCCCGTGAAAAGCCTTTTGAGTATAAAACTTTTTTGTTCTCATCCAAAATCAAGGCGCCGCTGTAGGAGATAACAGGACATTTAAACCCGTATTTTTCTTGTATAGGATAAATTCCAGAGGGACTTCTTGCGGATATGATAACAAACGGGATGCCCTGCTGTTGAAGTGATTTTATTGCTGACAGTGTGCCCGGTAACACTTGATGTCTGGTATTTAGAAGTGTTCCATCCACATCACTGAATACAATTTCATAATTCATAACATTCCTCCTGAAAATTATGATTTAAAGACTTATTTACCTATATATCATATTTTCCCGCTTTATTCAATGCATCGTGAAATGGGACGAAGCTGAAGCCATCCGTCCAAGGGGGAATCGGGAGAAGAAAAGTCCCGCATTGCATTTTTTCCGCCGCGCCCTTATACTGAAAGCAGGAATACTGCACGGGCGCGGCGCGCCCGTGGGAAACGGAAAAGGGGAATCGTTATGGAATACCGTTCTTACAGGGATACGGACTGCCGCCCTTCGCTGCTGGGGCTGGGCTGTATGCGCCTGCCCACGCTGGAGCCGGGCGGCACCGCCATCGACTACGCGCGCGCCGGGGCGCTGGTGGACGAGGCCGTGCGCGGGGGCATTACCTATTTTGACGTGGCGTATCCGTGCCACGGCGGCGGCGCGGAAAAATTCATCGGCGCGGCGCTGGAAAAATATCCGCGGGAATCGTTTTACCTGGCAACGAAGATGCCGCTGTGGAAGCTGGAAACGCAGGAGGATATGGAGCAGGTGTTCAACGAGCAGCTGGCCAACTGCCGTGTGGACTATTTTGATTTTTACCTGTGCCACGCGGTGGACGCCGAACGGTTCGAGAAGATCCGGCGCATCGGCGCGTTTGAATTTCTGGCGCAGAAAAAGGCCGAGGGGAAGATCCGCCGCCTGGGCTTCTCGTTCCACGACAAGCCCGCCGTGCTGCGCGCGATATGCGCCGCCTACCCGTGGGATTTTGCCCAGCTGCAGCTGAATTATCTGGACTGGACCGTGCAGCGCGCCCGGGAGCAGTACGAAATATTGCAGGAATACGGCCTGCCGTGCATCGTGATGGAGCCTGTGCGTGGCGGCGCGCTGGCTTCCCTGTGCCCGGAGGCCGAGGCGGTGCTGAAGGCGAAGGCGCCCGGCCGCAGCATTGCGTCCTGGGCCATCCGCTTCGCGGCCAGCCTGCCGGGCGTGCTGGTGGTGCTTTCGGGCATGAGCAGCGAGGAACAGCTTGCGGACAACCTTGCCGCGATGTCGCCCTTCCAGCCGCTGACAAAGTCCGAGCAGAACGCGCTCACCCGGGCCGTGCGCATCGACAAGCGGGCCCAGCGCATCCCCTGCACGGGCTGCCGGTATTGCATGCCCGGTATTGCATGCCCTGTCCGTTCGGGGTGGACATTCCCGGCCTGTTCAAAGCGTACAACCGCTGCGCCGCGGCGAAAAGCACCGGCCGCTTTTTGAAAGAGAGCGGGGATATCCCCGCCGCCGCCCGCCCGGCCGCGCCGGCAAAACAGCGCCGCGGCCGCTGCTTTGGCGGGGGTCAGGGGCGGCTTTCCCGCCGGAGCGTGGTGGGCGTGCGGTTCTCCAGCTTTTTGAACACCCGGATGAAGTTGATGTCGCTGGAAAAGCCCACGGTCTGGGCGATGTCCTTGATGTTCATATCGGTGTTCAGGATCAGGCTCTTGGCCTGGTCCACCCGCAGGCGGTTGATGTACTGGATGATGCTGACGCCGTAGGTGGCCTTGAACGTGGTGGACAGATAGGAGTTGCTGACGTTGAGCTGCTCGGAGACGAGATAAAGGCCCATCATCGGGTCTGCAAAATTTTCGTCGATGATGCGCTTGGCGCGCACGGCCACGGGCTCCTTATCCTCGGCGCCCGGCGCGGCGGCCTGTACCAGAACGGCCAGCGCGTGCTGGGCCTGGCGGCGCTGGGCGTGGGGCGGGCCGGCGGCTGTCAGCGCGCGTACCTCCTGCGCGGCGCGGGCCTCGGGCAAAGCGGCGCGCAGCGCGTCCGCCAGCAGATTGTCCACGGCGCTCTGCCGCATGGCCTCGGTGCCGGCGGGCGCGCCCGCGTACAGGTATTCGGTATAAAGGCGCTCCATCAGCTGCTGGGCCTGGGCAAACTGCTTTTCGTAAATGCGGTGGCTGAATGCCTGCATCACGCCGGGGTCGCCGCAGTCCGCGCGGGTAAGGCGGGGCGTATAGCGGTTCACCGGGTGGCGGGCCGAGGGCGCCTCGCAGCGCAGCGCCAGCAGCGCGCAGTTGTAGCTGGTCAGGATGTCCGTCATGCTGTCGTAGCAGGGGCCGACGCCCGCGTGGGCGGGCCGGGCGGGAAAGGCCTGGTCCAGCAGCGCGCGGGCAAGGGCCTCGGCCTGGCTGTCGGGCAGGCATTCCTCCGGGTTCAGCAGCACCACGTAGCGGCCGCCGTAAGCGGATACCAGCCCCTCGTGCCCCAGCGCGGCCAGCGTGCCGTGCAGCAGGCCGGGCTCCGGCCCGGCGTCCGGGATGCTGCGCTCGGTGCCGGCCAGCACCAGCACCTGATAGGTGGGATGCTCGAAGCTCACCTCGTAGCGCTTGGCCGCGGCGAAGATCGCGTTTTCGCTGTGCAGGCCGCCGCGCAGGACGGTGCTCAGGAACAGGCCGTTCAGCAGCGTCTGGTGCTCCTGCATCAGCTCTTCGCTCTTGTATTTTTCCGTCATCATCTGTTCGATCTTGTTGGTGATGAACTGGTATTCGTCCTGCGCGCCGGAGCCCTGCGCCCCCAGCGCGGCCAGCAGCTTTTCCATAGGCTTCGCGTTGCGGCGGCTGATGAACACGCTGGCCGCCACGCCCGCGGCCAGGCAGCACACCGCGCCCGCCACACAGACGGCCAGCGTAAAGCGCACCGTGCGCAGCAGGCCGCGCGCGGAATACACGCTCACATAATCCAGCCCGGGCAGGGCGGAGGCATTGAAAAACGCAAAGCTGCCGCCGCTTTCGGGGCTGGCCTGCGGGTCCGCGCACCAGGCCGCATAAAGCCCGGGCGTGTCCTCCAGCAGCGCCATATTGCCTGTGGCGGCCACCAGCTGCCCGTCCAGCAGCACCCCTGTGGCAGAGTCTCCGGGCAGGCCTGCCGCGTCGAAGGCGCGCAGCAGCTCCTCCCGGTCTATCTCGATCACAACGACCGCCGCGATCTCGCCCGTCATGCGCATCTCGCGCACATAGCACAGGCGTTCGTCCTTGGGCATCTGCAGCAGCATGAAGCGCGTGTCATGGCTTTTCGTCAGCTCCGCGAGCCATGCGTCATAGCCCTCGCGCTGCGGCACGCCCTGCAGGGCGTAATAGGAGGCGGCCTCGAAGCAGCCCATATTGCCCACCACAAGCCCCGTGCGCGGGTAATAGAGGTATACGCCCCGGGCGAGCTTGTTCGTGACGAGAAAATCCCGCAGCGTGACGGAAAGCTGGTACGCCTGCGCGGGCAGGGTGCCGGGCAGCTCCCGCAGGTTTTTGAGCAGCGTGTTGGCGTGCGTGATCTCAATGGTAGTGGAATAGCGGTGCAGCTCCTCCAGGCGGGTATCGACGCTTTTCTGCACATAAGCCGTCAGGGCGGTGTTGGTCTCCACCACCGTGCGCTCCAGCACATGCAGGACATACAGGCACAGCAGCGAGCAGAGCAGCAGGCACGAAAGCACTACGGCCAGAATGGAGCGCAGCCAGCGCATGGTATGTTTTTTGCGGTGCGGCACAAAACGCGCCCCCTTTTCCGTTTCCTCCGGTATCCGGATAGGACCATTCTATCATAAAACCGTGCCGGAGTAGAAATTGATTTTTTTTGGCCCCTTTTTCCCATCGGGAGGCCGAAATTGGAAGATTTGTTAATCCAAAGCCCGTTCCATCTAAAAAAAATGTAAGTGAAAGACAAATAAGGTTTGGTTAATATGCATAAAACGAACGGTGAAAAATAGACGCTGGTTATGCATATAGGAAAAATTGTAAGTTTACAGCAAGATGGGCTTTCGGCTACCATGAAAGCATGGAAGGGGAGCGCGGAGGACGTTCCCGGCGGGACACCGCCTTCCACATCAAGTAAAACAGGAGGAAAGAACTATGAAAAAACTGCTCAGCATCCTTTTGGCGCTTGTACTGGCCACGGGCCTGTTCGCAGCGTGCTCGGGCTCCGGCTCCGGCTCGCAGGCGGCGGGAAGCACGGCCTCCGGCAGCGGCGCGGCCGCCGCGCCGGACGGGAAAAAGACAGACCTGCTGCTTTGGCTGCCCCCGTTCGCGGCGGGCGACGACGGCGCGCTGGACAAGGAGTTCTGGACGGAAACGCTGGCGCCCTGGGCCGCGGAAAACAACGTGGACCTCACCATCGAGATCACGCCCTGGGGCAATTACGAGGAAAAATACCTGACGGGTTTTTCCTCGGGCGAAGGCCCGGACGTGGGCTATATGTATCTGGAGATGTTCAACGATTTTATTGAGATGGGCGCTCTGGAGCCCCTGGACGCCTACATAACGGATGCGGACCGGGAGAATTACCTCTACCTGGACAAGGGCTTTATCAAGGGCAAGCAATACACGATGCCGTTCATCGTGGGCAACGCGCGCATCCTGTATTTCAATATGGACATTCTGGAGCAGGCGGGCGTGACGGAGCTGCCCGCCACCTGGCAGGACCTGGTGGACGTTGCCGTAAAGATAAAAGAGGCGGGCCTGCCCGGCGTGATGCCGTTTGCGGGCGAATGGGCCGACCCGGCCATCGGCGCGCTGAACAACCTGTACTATCCGTACCTGTGGCAGGCGGGCGGCGACATTTACAACGAGGACGGCACCAAGGTCGCCCTGATGGACAACGACGCCGCGGTGAAGGCCGCCCGGTTCCTGTACGACCTCAAGTTCAAATACGGCGTGCTGCCGGAGGAATCCATGGCGCTGGTGGGCACCGAGGTGCGCAACCAGTTCATTGAGGGCAATATCGCCATCGCTTCCATGGACGCGAAATCCGGCACGGTGCTCACGGACGCAGGCGTCAACTGGGATTTCATCCCCAGCCTGGAGGACGAGACCCGCGCCACATGGATCGCCTCTGACGCGCTCATCATGAACAGTGCGTCCCAGAACAAGGAGCTGGCCGCCAGCCTCATCAAATACATCACCAGCGCCGAGGTCATGGCGAAATTCCACACCGAGATCGCTCCCTTCCCGCCCATCACCAGGGACGAGGCGTACAACGACGACGAGCGCTTCAAAGAGATGTACGAGGACGCCGAGCACCTGCACACGCTGCCCGTCGCCAACGGCGCGTTCAAGGTGATGGACACCCTGTATAAGAATCTGCAGCTCATGATGCTGGGCGACCTGTCCCCCGAGGAGGCCATCCAGAACACCGTGGATTACGCCGAGAGCATCGGCTGACGGCGGAGGACGGGCCGGCGGGCGCGCCGCGGACGCTCCGGCGCGCGGCGTGCCGGCAGGCCCGGCGGTAGGAAGCTGAAATCCGGCGGGCAGGCGCGGCGCGCCTGCCCGCCGCCTGGATAAAAGGGGTTGTGTGTTATGATCAATCGCAGAAAGGAGGCTGCGCAGGGCTTTTTGTATATCCTGCCCAGCCTCGTGCTGATCCTGGTATTCTCGGTGGTGCCCATCCTGATGAGCCTGTACTTCAGCTTTACGAAGTACAATGTGCTGCAGCCGCCCCAGTGGACGGGGCTGGACAATTACATCCGCCTGTTCCGGGACCCTTATGTGCGCGCCTCGCTGAAAAACACGGTGGTCTTTACGGTGATCACCGTGCCGCTGCAGACAGCCGGCTCGCTGGTGCTGGCGGCGGTCATCGCCGAGCTGTTCCACAACAAATTCGGCAATTTTGTAAAAAGCTCGCTGTTCGTGCCCGTCATTGCGTCGGCCATCCTTGTGGGCACGCTGTGGTTCACGCTGCTGTCGCCGCGCGGCGTGGTGAACAGCATCATCCATGCGTTCGGCCTGCCCTCGGTGAACTGGCTGGGCGGCAAGCTCACGTCCATGCTCAGCGTCTGCATCGTCAGCGTGTGGAAAAACGTGGGGTACTTCCTCGTTATTTACTTCGCGGGCATCATGGATATCCCGCGCAGCCTGTACGAGGCGGCCGAGGTGGACGGCGCCAATGCGTTCCAGCGCTTTTTCAAGATCACGCTGCCGGGGCTTTCCAGCGTGACGTTCCTTGTGGTGACGCTGGGGACCATCTGGTCGTTCCAGGTGTTCGACCTGGTGTACACCATGACGGGCGGCGGCCCGGGCACCTCCACCGTGACGCTGGTGCTCACAACCTACAACGCGGCGTTCAAAGAGTACAATATGGGCTACGCAAGCGCCGTGGCCATGCTGATGTTCGTGTTCGTGCTCGCCGTTTCGGGCCTGCAGAAGCTGCTGCTGAAGGGCGGTGAGGACTGATGAGCCGCAGAGCGAAAAAAAACGCCGCGCGCGCGGTGCTGGGGGCCGTGCTGCTGGCAATGGCGCTGTTTGCGCTGCTGCCCTTTGTGTACATGGGCCTGGTTTCCCTCACGCAGAAAACCGTGCTGGACCTCCGGTTCGATCCCGCGGAGTTCAGCTTCAAAAACTATGCCCGCGTGTTCAGCAACTTCAACATCGGGCGCAACCTGCTGAACAGTGTCATCGTCACAGGCGGCGCGTGCGTGCTCAACTGCATCGTGTGCGCCATGGCCGCCTACGGCTTTGCAAAAAAACATTTTCCGGGGCGCGACCAGCTGTTCATGGTCTATCTTGCCACATTGATGATACCCGGGCAGGTGACGCTCATCCCGGTGTTCACCATCATCAAAAACCTGGGGCTGATGAACACCCACATCGCGCTGATGCTGCCCATCCTGAACGCGTTCGGCGTGTTTCTGGTGCGGCAGTTCATGGTCAACGTGCCGGACGAGCTCATCGAGGCCGCCCGCATTGACGGCTGCGGTGAAAACCGGCTGTTCCTCTCCGTGGTGGTGCCTTTGGTGAAGCCGGTGCTCGTCTCGCTCACCATCTTTACGTTCATCACCTGCTGGAACGACTTTTTGTGGCCCCTTGTCACCGTGACGGACGAGCGCATGCAGACGCTGACGCTGGCCATTGCGGCGCTCAAGGGCAACTACTCCACCAACTACGGCCTGGTGATGGCCGGCTCCACGCTGGCGTTCCTTCCGCCCTTCCTTTTGTATGTCGCGCTGCAGAAAGAATTTGTGGAAGGGATTGCGCTTTCCGGGATCAAAGGGTAATATGAAAGAAGTCAGACTGTCGAAAAAGGCAAAGAAGGAAAAGAAGCGTCCGGGGAAAAGGCTGGCGGTGGCAAAGCCATGCATCTTTGCGCAGCAAAGTGCAAGCCACGCGGCGAATGCCGCCAAAAAGGGGTGGAGACTGCGCCCGCAGGCGCGTGTCGGAGCGGTGCGAAGCCTCCCCTGCGGACAACCGCGCTGAAAGCGCGGCTCTTAGCGTGTGGACGCCCCTTTTTCATCTAGGGCAACCCCGCGACGCCCCGCAGGGCTAGTGCCGAGGCGTGTAGAGCGAAGCGACCGCCGAAGGCCGCCGTACGCGGCGAACGGGGCCGCAGGCCCTGTTCGCAGGCAGTTTGGCGCAAAAGCGCAGCTTTTTCGACAAGCTGCGAAATACACTCAGATCATAAAAGGAGTTCGTCTTATGGCCCGATATGAATTTTTCCTTGCGTCTTCTCTGGAGAAGGTATTCCCGGCACAGCGCCCCGCGGCGCTTTCGGACGGCGCGCGCCTTTCCGTCTGGCGGGGCGCCCGCGCCGCGGTGCAGCTCGTATACCGTGCGGACGACGCCGCGCCGGGCATGCCCGCGCAGAGCTTTACCATCGAGGCGGACGGCGCGCCTGCGCCCGCCGTTCTGCGCGCCGTGGAGCTGATGCCCTCCGATTATCCCTGCTACGAAAGCGCGGACGAGCACTACATCACGAAGGAGCCGGGCCTGTTCCCGGACCTGCTGGCCCCGCTGGAGGCGCCCGCGGTTACGCCGCTGCCGCGCCAGTACCGCAGCGTGTGGCTGAGCTGGGATATCCCCGCGGACGCGGCCCCCGGCGCGTATGAGGTGGCCGTGACGGCGCGGGCCGTGGAGGAGCAGAGGATGCCCAACGGCGTGCTCTACCGGGACGCAGACGCGGCCGGGCTTGCGTTCACCTGCCGCTTTACGCTGTGCGTGGGCCGGGCGCGGCTGCCCGCCCAGACGCTGCTGCACACCGAGTGGTTCCATGCGGACTGCCTGGCCTCTTATTACGGCGTTGCGCCGCTGAGCGAAGAGCACTGGCGCATCCTGGAGAATTTCATCCGCGCGGCGGGGGAGGAGCACGGCATCAATATGCTGCTCACGCCCGTGTTCACGCCGCCGCTGGACACCGCCGTAAACGGCGAACGGCTGACCGTGCAGCTTGTGGACGTGCGCCGCGACGCCGGGGTATATTCCTTCGGCTTTGAAAAGCTCGGGCGCTGGGCCGGGCTGTGCAGGCGCCACGGCGTGGAATATCTGGAGATCGCCCATCTGTTCACCCAATGGGGCGCGCACGCCACGCCCAAGATCATGGCCGTGGTGGATGGGCGGGAGCGGCGCATCTTCGGCTGGGACGTGCCGGCGGCAAGCGCGGAATACCGCGCGTTTCTGGAGGCGTTCCTGCCGGCGCTGCGCACCGCGCTGGAGGGCATGGGCTACGACAAAGAGCATGTGTACTACCACATCTCCGACGAGCCGTCGCCCGAGCATCTGGATTCCTACCGCGCGGCCAAAGCCCAGGCGGAGGATTTGCTGGAGGGCTGCCAGGTCATTGACGCGCTCAGCAGCCTTGAATTTTACAGGCAGGGCCTTGTGCGCCAGCCCGTGCCCGCCAACGACCACATCCAGCCGTTCATCGACGCGCAGGTGCCCGGGCTGTGGGTGTACTATTGCTGTGCCCAGAGCAGCCTTGTGCCCAACCGCTTTTTCGCCATGGAGAGCGCGCGCAACCGCATCATGGGCGTGCTGATGTACCTGTACGGCATCAAGGGCTTCCTGCACTGGGGGTACAATTTTTACAATTCCAAGTTTTCACTGCATCCTGTGGACCCGTACCGCGTGACGCACGCCGACTATGCATTCCCCTCGGGAGACCCGTTCCTTGTATATCCCGGCCCGGACGGCGCGCCGCTTTCGTCGGTGCGCGCGGAGGTGCAGGACGACGCGCTGCTGGACCTGCGGGCGCTGCAGTTGCTGGAGCAGCTTGCCGGGCGCGCGTTCGTGGAGGAGCTGATCTATGCGGACGCGGAGATGCGGCCCATGACGTTCCGGGATTACCCGCGCGGCGCCGGTTACCTGCTGGCCCTGCGCGAGCGGGTGGCCGCTGAGATCGAGAGCCGGCTGGCTTAAGGCAACACCGCACAATTCACGGCTGAAGCCTTAAGCGTCGCCTCGCTTGCAGATTTTCCGGCAACTGTCACAAAAATGCTCGCGAATACACAAAGTATTCGCTGCGCTTTTTGTTTAACCTGCCAAAAAATCTGCCGGCGCCAAAGGCGTGTTCTACGCGCTGCTGGCGGCCATCGTGCTGGGCGGCGCGGCCGAGGTGACCATGGCCCAGTGGGCGTCGGCCTTTTTGGAAAAGGGCCTGCAGCTGCCGAAGCTGGCGGGCGACGTGTGGGGCGTGTGCTTTTTCTCGCTGATGCTTGCGCTGGGGCGCAGCGGCTATGCGGCGCTGGGCGCGCGCGTGCCGCTGCACCGGCTGCTCATCGGCGGCAGCGGCGCGGCCGCCGTGCTGTACGTGGTCTGCGCACTTGCACAAAGCCCTCTGCTGGGGGTGCTGGCCTGCGGGCTTACGGGCCTTTGCGTCAGCCTGCTGTGGCCGGGCGCGATCATTCTTGCGTCCCGGCGCATCCCCTCCGCGGGGGCGGCCATGTTCGCGCTGCTTTCCGCGGGCGGTGATGTGGGCGCGTCCCTGGGGGCGTTCTGCGTGGGCCGCGCGGCGGACTGGGCGCAGGCGTCCGGCACGGTGTTTGCGGGGGCCGCGGGGGGAGTCTGGGGCGCTGCGCGCGGGCCTGCTGCTGGCGGCGGTGTTCCCGCTGCTGTGCTGCGGCGTGCACACGGCGCTTCATTGCAGCGAAGCGCGGGCCGGCTTGCCCGCAGGGAGCGAACGGCGGCGCAGGCAATAGAAGAAAGCTGTTTTTCAAACCGGAACCGCCGTTTGCAGACGGGGCGAAAGACCGCAAAATGAACAAACGGCGCGGCCTTCATGGCCGCGCCGTTTGTGTGCCGGGAGGACAGCCGTAAAGCGGCGAAAGGGATGCGGTTGCCGGTTCGGCCAACTGGAATTTATTAAGTTGTACCATTGGCGTTTTTTATATATGCAATCCAGTTTTCTAAGCTATTTATACTGAAATTATCAAGTGCATTTTTGTAGCAAACGAAAGCACTGGGATGGTTTTTCTCCATCCATTTCAATGCCTTTTTCGGTCCCAAATAAGGATGCTGCTTGATATCACAAAACATCTCCAAACTGTCAATCAACACCCAATGCCACCGAAACATCCCTTCAGCATCGTATCGTTTTACTCGTGCAAGCATCTTGATGCACCAATCGACATTTGCATCCATTTCTGCTTTTGTTTTTTGGGGACGGTTTTGTAGATACGAAAGCACCTTCATTTGGAGTGTTTTTCCTCGTTCCTCGTTATCCACAATAATCTTTCCATCAAAAATTTCGAATATAAATTATATATGTCTTTTTGGCTATCTTTTTATATCTCCTTAAATGTCCGCAAAGCCTTATTTTATAGGCTCTACGGGCATTTTGCTTTTGTGGTAAACCTCACATATCTAGGTCTATCTTCTTATATTTTCGCTATCAAGCGTGGTTAAAATCGTGGTAAATACTTCTATGCGATTAGACGCTGAACCTCTGATTTTGCGGTATCTATGGACGCATGAGCGTACCAGTTCATTGTGATACTGTAAATCTTTTGGGAATGTGCCAGTCCCATGATATACTGTAAATTGTCTTTTTTGGGTTCATGTTCGTTGTAATCAATCGCAACCAGTCTTTGATTGACAGAATTGCCCCGTCCGTCTATCACAAATGATACACATTGTCCGTCTTAATAAATGACAATAAGGCTTGTTCCTGTTCCTCTGTCAATGCGACTTTCTCTTTGGTATCATTTTCTAGGACTTCATTTAACTTGAAATCAAAAGGGTTCTTCCTTACGCAATCGTCTTGCCCCCATACCCGATTTGCCGGACAGAAAAACAATCTGTATAATGGAAAGGGGTAATGAAAAATGTCAACCAAAGAACGAAAGCACCCAGCGCCGCCGCGTTACGATGAGGCCTTCAAGGCGGGGGCAGTGCGGATGGTCACCGAGCAGGGGCGGCCCAGCCGGGAGGTGGCCGCGGAACTCGGCATCTGCATCGACACGCTGCGCAGCTGGCTGAAAGCGGCGGGCGCACCATCGCCGGGGCAAGCTGACCGCCAAAACCGCGACGCCAGACGCCTGCGCGAACTGGAGGCGGAGATTCGAGCACTGCGCAAGAAGCTTGAAGAGAAAGACGGGGTCATTGACATCCTAAAAAAATCCGTCGGCATACTTTCCAAACCATAGAGGACAAGTACCGGTACATCCGTACGGCCCGCGCGGGGGCCTCTGTGGAACTTGTATGCCGACTGCTGGAGGTCTCCCGCAGCGGGTACTACGAATGGCTGGGCCGCAAACCCTCCTCGCGCAAGCGCATCCACCGCCTGATGAACGAGATGAACATCTCCTCCACACGCAGGCGTGCCTACAAAGCCACGACCAACTCAAGACACGCGCACCCCATCGCGCCCAATCTCCTTGCGCGCCGCTTCTCCTTTGACAAGCCAGACACCGCATGGGTCGGCGATATTACCTATATCCCCACCGGCGAGGGCTGGCTCTACTGCGCTGTTGTGAAAGACCTTTGCACAAAGCAGATCGTCGGCTACGCCTTCTCCGACCGCATCGACACAAAGCTCACTCTCGCCGCCTCATCTTCCCTCCGACCGCGGGCATGGCCGTCCGGCATCCGCAAGCCGATCCCTATGCCCGTGGCCTTCATCAAGTGCGAGTGCGTCCATATTTTGTGTTTCCAAATGCGTCCACATATTTATATAAGGGCACATCTTGTATGGCGATATAGAATGACGCTTTTAACGAGCGTTTTAGGAAAAGCCTTTTGTCTTTTCATTAACGCCCATTCCTTAGCGTCAGAGAGGGGCTTGATTGTATCAATCCTCCTAGTCTTTCAATAACCGCATGAGTTGTTCCGGTTGTTTCATTGTGCTTTTCTTCACATTTGCCCTCGGTTTCTGTTTGGCATAGAGTTGGCGAAAGCGTATTTTCCCGTCTTATCTGCTGTTCCAGTTCTCGAATAGGGTTTTCCCTGTTTTCCCCGGGTCTGTGGGTGTATCAATCTGCATACATATTTTGTGTTTCCAAATGCGTCCACATATTTATTTATTTTTCACTGTCGGCGTTTAATCTGTATGCGGTTGCCATTCATAATGAGCCAGCCAGCGTCCTTGTTTTCCTCTGCCAAGCGTCTTAACTTGTTTTCTCCGATACGGAAATACTTTGACGCTTCTTCAATGGTAAGGGTATATTTTTCCCATACGGGAATATCCTGTGCATTACTCATAAAACACCCCCTCACTTTCGATTACATCTGCTATATCCGTACACATCTGTTCTACAAGCATTTCCTGTTTTTCGGAAAGGTGGGTACATTCATCAATCATTTTCATGTAGTTTGAGCCTGTCAGCCTGTCGATTTCCTCTATCATCACGATTGACGGCATGACCTGTCTTTCCAGCCATTGCAGAGTGCGTTCCATATTGACAGGTACGGGGTTCATTTCAAAAGGTAAACTGTCATGGGAAATGAATATCTCCCACAGCGGATAATCGGGAAATTGCACAAAATCAGTAATAAGGTAAAACACCAACCCATGAGGGTTATATGTCAATAACAATTCCTCAACTGCCTGTACTGCCTTTTTATCACGCAGACGAATTTCAAAACGGTTGATAATATCCGTATGTTTCTTTTTCGCTGCCTGTTCCTTTTGCTTTTCATATAAGCAGAAATATTTTGTGCTTGCCTTTGAGCCGATATAAAGGGTGCTTGCTAAATTACGGTTTTTTCCGCTTAATTTTCCACCTTGCACATTTTCATAGTTTTTACAGCGACATTCCGCACCGCCATTTTTGTATTTTTCAGATAGCACAGGAATATCCAGTAGACCGCACATATCATTGATTGCCAAGTCAAAACGTCGGATAACACCGCCACAATCAAGACAGCGGTTCAAGAATGAATACCAATCTCTGTTCTGTGCCTGTAAGACATATTCCATGTTGCGTGAGCCTGCTCCTTTTAATTCCAAGAATACGCCCATGTGTTCATCATCAGAAGCCATGACCTTGATTTCCCCGTAGGCGTAATGCTCCTTATAGCCATAATATCCATAGTCATAATGGATAAAATAATCTGCTTTCATGCCAAGCACCTTTCGGATAATTTCCAATGCGTCAGTCGTTGGAAAACGGACAGACAGATAATCAACGAGCAGATAAAAAGGCTTATCGCAGATATAGTAATTCAGACAACGCAGGATAATAATTTTGTGTTTCCTTGCTGGCGTTGGCTTTTCCGTTCTCAAAGCGGTTGATACTATATCTTGATACATGGGTAAGACTTGCAAGTTCTCCTTGTGAAAGACCGCTAGCAAGACGTTTGTTTTTCATTTCAAGTGCAAATTCTAAATTGTTCATTGTATTCCTCCAATCCCACAATAGCCTTGAAATACCTGTAAACCACTATTCAAAAGAATGTGAAGTTACTATCTTCTTAAAACTTCTCATTACTACTCACAGGTTTGGGGTTGTATGGTTTTTGACTTGTCTTTTGTGAAATAGTGCCCCCCTGTTAGATAACGGGGGCACAGTCAAGGCTCGCAGGCTCGCCAGCCGACAAAGCATTTCCGTCCTTTGACGGCAAGCCGTCATGGCGTTGTTGCTGACGCACGCCAGCAGTCCTACAATGCTTTGTCAGCCAGTCCTGTTTTTGCCTTTTCTAACAAGTTCCATTTCAACCAATATTCATATCTATGGGTTTAATCAGATAGGTATTTCTTTTTGAATGTTTTTGTATTTCATTCTATTGTGCTTATTTAATTACAAGAACATAGTAATTCCTATATGCTTAATTATCAATATCTTTTTTTGTCTATATAAATCATATTAAGCATGATAGATTTATAATAGCAAAGGTATAACGAGATATGGAGGGGTATGCAATGAAAATAAGCCATTTAGGAAATAATATACAGACCATAAGAAAATTTAGAGGAATGAAACAACAGGAGCTTGCGGACAAAATCGGTATCAATATGCAGAGCCTTTCCAAGATTGAACGAGGATTGAATTATCCTGCTTATGAAACGCTGGAAAAGATAATGGAAGTGCTGGACGTTACGCCGAATGAATTGTTGTCGGGGGAATGGAAATATGTCAATCAATCCGAAAAGGAAGTCTGCCAGTTTTTAAGAGCAGAAGAACGACTAAATGCAGAACTGAAACATGGACACTATGATAACTTCTTTGACAGCGAGGAAGAATGGCTGGAATATGAGTTAGAAAAGTTACGGGAATACATTACCGACTACATCAATGGAACAAGCATTGAAGCGTCCGACCTTTACCCAATCAAAGAATTTATCCAGCATTTGAAATTCCAAAAACTGTTAGACCGCTATGATGATTTATACAGCATGGATATGTTTGGGGAAAGCATAGAGGGACATAAGTATAAGACACCTTATCAAGTCGTGAAAATGATAAACCCAAATTCAAAAGAAGATATGGAACTGTTACGAGAAGTATTAAGGAATAACCATTTTGATGATGAGGACGAGTAATCTTTTTCCTCTTGCAAGAAGATACAGAAAACAAAAAGCCCAGTAAAGAGTGCAAAGCACCACCAATGGTGGCAAGCTCTTGACAGGGCTTTTTCTTTTCTGTGGTTGGTAATCAAGAGGAAGAAAGGGATAAAACCTAATTTATGATAAATCAGACAACACAACTAGCAAGTTTGAGCTTGTGCTACATGTGCCATAAAGTAACACACAAGGATTGATAGATACCAGCCCACTATGCCCTAAGTTTTATTATGGAAGTAAACAATTAACGATATTTTAACGCTTGTGTATTCTTTTGAGCGAATGTTATTAGCGGTTGACAGATTTCCACCTCTTATTGGTAGAATGTTAAACCTCGATTTTGGTATAATTAAACCACAATTAAATTCAAAATATCCAAATGGAATTGAAGAACAAAAAAGTTATTAGAAGCCGAAAAACATATAATTATAACAAGAGGAAGAAAGAATATTCGGTACTTTGTTCAATATTGTCAAAAACTGAAATAAACTCATAAAGTTGCGGTAAAGGGGGCGACGCTTTATGCACAATTCAATATATTCAAGTCCAATTTAAAAGCATACTATCTACAATTAAATACGCTATAACAGTAGCTCGTACAAAATTCATATTTTGTGCGGGCTTTTTTTACTCTCTTTTCTGTGTTTTCCAAAGGTATAGACGGCATTTCCGTTTATATATTTCAGATTATGCGGAAAGGGGGTGAAACTATGGACACATCTTCTTTCGAGCATATCGTTAGAATACAATTTAATGCTTTGATGATGACTGTTATTAAATGCACAGTAAAAAGCAGAAACAGACAGTTTGTAAGACGTTCCAAACGTGAAATTTTATTCTGTGAATTATCAGATACCAAATTATCAGAGCGTGGAACAATAGATAACTATTCCTGTGATTGCATTTCTTTTAAAGTCTTGAATTATACAATCCAAATATCAAATGAGAAACTTGCTGTTGCTTTATATAAGTTATCGAGTAAGGAGCGTGATGTAATTCTATTACGCTATTTCCAAAGCATGAGCGACCAAGAAATCGCAGAATTATACCATGTATCACGTTCTGCTATTTATCGCAGAAAAAGTAATGGATTGAAGAAATTAAAAATAGTATTGAAAGAAAGGAATTGAACCAATGAAAAAAGAATATGGTTACCCTACATTAAAAGTAATATGTCAAGCGTCTGCTGGAAGCGAAACTGCCATAAGAGAGATTTTGAAATTTTATGACGCTTATATTTGCAAGTTATGCTTGCGTCCGTTTTACCACTCTGAAAGTGGTAAAATCACTATGCAGGTTGATGAAGAACTAAAAGGTCAAATTCATACAGAAATGATGAAAGCAATCTTGAAATTTGAAATCAGAGTGAAGTAATCATATTACATGAATGAAAAACGGGAGATACACAGATGTTTGTGCTATCTCCCATGTTATTTTTTGTGTCATATCAAGGCTCATTCAATCGTGGTAAATTCGTGGTAAAATGAGTGTTTTTCTATACTTCAAAATGTTTGAAAGTATAGTGTTCATGCGGATAATCAAAAATCGGATATAAAATTTGGATGAAATTATTGCAATCAAATTCTCCATCAAAATAAGAAGCAGGATATACGAAAACATCCAACTGAATGTCGTTAACGAAAGATGTGTCATGGAATTGTTCGTGGTCATAAGAAATAACCAATGCGTCAAAATCACTGTTCAGATTGTTTGTTCCGTTCGCATATGAGCCATAAAGGATGATGGAAAGAGGGTTATATTTTTGCTTAATATATTCAATAATCTTCTCCAACAAAATTACCTCATCAAATTCAAATTTGTAGTTCTGTTCAATTCCATATTATCAGCTAATTGAATAAAATACAAGAACAGGCGTGCGGCCGTGCCTGTTTGCTGTTTTATGAACAACACACGTTGCCGGCAAGGGGGCCTATTTTCGGAAAGGGCGAAAGAAAAAAGACGCCACATAGCCGTGACGTCTTTTCTATGGTCGGAGTGTAATTATAGGACTTGGAGAAACCCAGTCATATCAATGGTTTAAAGGTGGTCGGCAAGCTGTATTTACTTTTTCAATTCGTCCGCAAGATTCTGAAGTTGTTTTAGACTTTCAATCATTTCCGTAGGATTTTTTCCCTGCATAGAGGATGTCAAAAGTGTTGTCATAAATTGACTTCCAATCTGATTAACCATATCATCCTTAGCGTTTTCTTTTTTGGCTTCCTGCTGGACTTTAAAAAGTGCAATCTCTTTCTCAGTTTGTGCCTTAATTATTTCCAATTCTTTTAAGGTTTCAGCATTAACTCTTGCAATTTCTTTAGCAGTTTCTTCCCGTATAGATGCAATCTCTTTAGCAGTTTCCTCTTTTGTTTTTCTTATTGTATTTTTCGATGAAATAATCGCTGTTGAAAGACTGATAATAAGTGGAATAAAAATTGGTAATATCCATTTCAAAGTTTCCTCCATGTGCGCATTCCCCTTTAAACGACTTGGTTAAACAAATTATACCAGATAACACTAACCTTGTCACTCCATTTTGCCTTCGAGTGTAATTATAGGACTTTGCCATCTTTGACTTGCCTCAAACCCGCATGAACACAGGCATAGAAAAAGACCGCCGACATAAGTCGACGGTCTTTCCATTTTTGCAAAGGACGGTTAAAATCGATATTTTTGTTTTTGGTGCAGAAGGTGCCGCAGCTTATAAAACAGGGCCGGTCTGCTCAATGCCAGCTTCCTGTGCTGGGGCAATATTCAACTCAGGCAGATCGTTCAGATAGCGTTCCACATTCCGGTAATGCACTCCATTTTCCAATGCGACATCCTCGCCGCGGTACAGAACATATCGCCCTCGGATCGGGCCAAACCGCTGTTCGGTCTTATCACATTTTTCCTGGTCAAGCAGATGCCGGTATTGTGCCGGGACCTGTTTGCCACTGTGCTTGATCTCGAAAATCTCGCAGCAGTTTTCCTTCTCGTCATAGATCACCATGTCAAACTCGCCAACCGCAAACTGCAGCTTGAACACCCGGTGTTCTCTGTCAGCCGACTTCATGGTTTCCAGCAGGACAATATCCTCCAGCATCCGTCCCCGTACTTCTTCGAGGATCCTGCCCGCAGCCTGGGTCTTCTCCAATTCGCTGAGAGCTGAAAAGGTCTCGTCCTTCATCAGCGAGTGGACAAGAGCCTGTGCCTGACAGTATCGCATCCCCGGCTGGGTAAACAGGATGTGTTCCACAGGTTTTGCTCCTGGGTCAGCGGTTTCAATGGGACAGTTTACGATCAGTTCCAATGCGGAGAGATACTCTTTGATCTCCCGGATATGGGTATCTGTGATACCGATGGACTGTTCCTCTTTGTTGCGGATGTCCAGCAGCTCCATCAGGCGCTGGGTGACCGCTTCCGTATCGATATGATCCAGAATTTCGGTACGCTTTTCGGGGTCACGCTCTTTCCGAAGATTCGAGGCGGTCAGCCGTAGATCGTGAGATTGGAAGTCATCGGTCAGAACCGAGAGCAGGAACCGGTGGTTCATGTCCTCGATAATCCGGTTGATGGCGCTGGTCAGCTCACCGGCCTCATACAGAGAGTACAGGTGGCGGAAATGTCCGCCTGCCTCATAGCAGGCCAGGGAATGCTGAATGTTTTTGCAGATCGCTGTATCGATGTATCGCCGTGTGGACTCATCATCCCGGAAGGAGGCGTCCTGGGCGTTGACATCTTCATCATCAAAAGCAAGCTCACCGGCCCGCAGCGTCCCGCCATAGCGGATATATTCATCAATGCTGTCGATCCCCAGCAGGCGGCTGTATTCCCGGTATGGGATGAAGGTGGTGTGGATGGGCTTTGCCCGGTCGTAGAGCTCCTGATCCATCGCCAGCCAAAAACCGAGGGAGTCCGTACCGGAGAGGATGATCTTCATTCCCATCGCCGCAAACACATCGGAGAAGAGAGCCGCAGAATCGATGAAATCCCGCATCAGAGTGACCTCATCAATGAATACATAGCGGAAGCCCGCATCGAACAGTTTTTTCAGATCCCGGTTCATCATGGCCATGGTATCGCTTCTGCGGGCTTTGATATAGGCCGTGCGGCTGAGATCCTCTTTGCTCATTCGGGCGATGGCCTGCCGGAGCATGGTAGTCTTTCCGGTCCTGCGCAGGCCAAAAACCAGGCAGACCCTGTCGCTTTCATTGCTGTAGAGATAATCCTCCAATTGCCCGAAGCAGTCACGGAGGCCCCAGCCCTTTACGCCCTGCGACATGGCGGCCAATCCTTTACCAACAATTACACTGGTTTCAAAGTCCAACTTTGGCTGGCGCACTTTGGGCATCTTGGCTTGCAGCTCTTTCAGCTGTGCCTGCAATACTTTGCGCTGCTCTATTTGCTCCCGCAGCGGCTCCAGTTCGCCATCCCGCAGATATTGGCTGTGCTTCTTCCCATTTTCTGTCCACTGATGATAGTAGCGCGTCTTTCCGTTGATCGTCTTCTTGGAAATATAGCCGATGGGAAGGGCGGCGATCTGCCGCTCCAGTTCCTGAATCTTTTCTTTCATACCGCACCTCCATTCTGCTAAATTTATTATACCCCATTCCTCTTATATATTCAAGGGGTTATAAGGGGTTATATTGTTGTAAGCAGTGCCGCACAGAGCAATTTCTGTGCGGCACTGTTATGATTTTCTCGTTTACTCAAATTTCTAATCCGGAAATCTGCTCCCACTGGAGGATATATCTGTCATTGATGATCCGGTTGTCGTGGTAATGCCCGAAGAACCAGTATGTAAACTGGCACCGCTGATTGACCGTTTCCAGAAAATCGGTGAGCTGGTCACTTCCATAGGAGGGGTCGATTTTCCGCACGACACTGCTGGGACCGCAGTGGGACAGGATGCAGTCTACCTTCCAGTTTACCTGCTCCAGATTTTTCAGTGCCTCTACATATTCACGGGCATTTGGCATTTCTTCCGCCCACCAGGAGCGTCCTTTGACCCGGAACATTCCTCGCATTCGGCGCAGCAGCCAATACTTTTGTTCGAAGTCGGGGGCCTCCGGATCAAGGACGCCATCCTGAATGTCGTGGGAAGAGGCTCCTCCCATCGTGAACCAGGTAAGACCACCGAAGGTGAAGATCTGGCCCCTCATCAGGTGGAGGATATTTTCCCTCACCTCATGTACTCTGCCGCCGTGCCATTCTTTTTCCGGCAGGGTGTTCAGCAGGTCGAAGTTCTCATGGTTTCCGTCCACGAACAAGGTGGTGAAGGGTTTCTCAGCCAGCCAGTCCAGCCAATGCTGGTCTTTCTGGCCGCCGTCCCACAGCCCTCCAAAATCACCACAGATGATCATGTAGTCATTTCGGCCCATCTGCGTTTGCTGGGGGAAGTATTTGCTTCCGAACCGCTGGAAGCCGCCGTGGGTGTCACCAGTGATATAAATCATGCGGATCTCCTCCTTTGTATGGTTTGGGTGATCTCTGTTCCATCCTTAAAGCAGATGAGCAGGCTATCCTTGTCCAGCACCTTGATGTTGCTGACCAGTTGTCTGACCGTGAGTTCATCGAAATCCGTGAGGGCGCCGCTGGCCTGTTCCAATGCCATATCAAGTTCTGCCAGCCTGCTGTCGAAGGCCGCCGCGCCTCGATGCTCCTTTTCCAGCTCAGCTTTTTGGGCCATGAGCTTGGTTTTGGCCATGTAGACCTGTTGAAGTTCTTCATCATAGTCGGTACAGTCAGCGCCGGCACTGACGATCAGTTGGAACAGCTCCAGCTGGCGTTCCTGCAGGTTCCGGATCTGATGTTCCACGGCAGGTAGGCTCAGCGTCTGTTCTTCTCCGGCCAGGACTGCCGCAATACCGGCTTTTACTGCATCCTTGGCTGCCTGCATCCGGAACAGCTCGTTCATGGCGGAGATGACGGCGTCGTGGATGTCGCCCTCATCCAGAGTAGGAGATTGCTTGCAGATCTTCCTGCCATGTTCCAGCCGGTTCTGACACCGCCAGACGACCCGTTTGGCTCCTTTCTGCGTCCAGATCACCCGGCGGTAAGGGCTGCCGCACTCCCCGCAGACCAGCAGTTCGCTGAGCACATACTTTCCGCAGTATTTCCCAAGCTGCGTCTTCGCCTTGGAGGATGTTTTCTTGAGGCTGGACCGGCGGGCAATCTCCTCCTGTACCTTTTGAAAGGTTTCCCGGTCAATGATGGCCGGGTGACAATCATGGACATAGTATTTGGGCAGCTCGCCGTTGTTCACCCGCTTTTCTCTGGTGAACAGATCCGCAATGTAGGTCTTTTGGAGGAGGGCATCACCAATGTATTTTTCATTGCAGAGCATCTTCTGGACCACACTATCATGCCATACTGTTTTCCCTGTGGCTGTTTTGATCCCATCCGCCATCAGATCGGTTGTGATCTGCCGGACACTGTGTCCCAGCAGGAACCGGGAGAAGATGCGCCGGACAATGGCCGCCTGCTCCGGATCGATCTCCGGCTGGCCATCCGCACCCCAGCGGTAGCCGAGGAAGTTTTTACAGTGGTAATAGACCTTTCCGTCCTTGAAGTTCTTCCGGTGGCCCCACCTTACATTGCCGCTGAGGGATTCGCTTTCCGCCTGGGCCTGGCTCATCATGAAGGTGAGTATCATCTCGTTGTCCATGAATAGGGTGTTCACATTCTCTTTCTCGAAGTAGACGCCCACGCCATGTCGTTTCAGGCGACGGACATAGTTCAGGCCATCCAGCGTGTTTCGGCAGAACCGGGACACCGATTTGGTGATGACCAGGTCGATTTTGCCGCGCTCACAATCACGGATCATCTGGAGAAAAGCCTTTCGCTTTTTAGCCGAGGTACCAGTGATGCCCTCATCCGCATAAAGTCGGACCAGCGTCCAATCTGGATTGGCGTTGATTTTTTCCGTGTAGTATTCGATTTGGGCCTCGTAACTGGAGAGCTGCTCCTTTTTGTCTGTGGATACCCGGCAGTAAGGCGCGATCCGCAGGTGCTTGTTTCGAATATCCCGTTCTGTCATCTGAGGGTCAGCCGGGATCATGGTGACCAGTTTGGGGGTGGAGGCAGTTTGCTGTATGTTCATAAGGCACACTCCTTTTGATCTTTTTGGTGTAGACTGATCTCTCCGCCTTTTCCAATGCGTACCTGGGCTACTGCCGACTCAAAAACTTCCCACAGGGTTTCTTCGCTCTCTGGCTCCAGCTCCAGCTTCTGCCGCAGCAGTTCCAGCTTGTGTGTCGGTGTTGGATCGTTCAGTCCGGCATACCGCTCGGCAGCGGCGGCCATGATCAATGTTTTCATATATTCCGGATTGATGCGCGACGCCAGACGCCTGCGCGAACTGGAGGCGGAGATTCGAGCACTGCGCAAGAAGCTTGAAGAGAAAGACAGGGTCATTGACATCCTAAAAAAAATCCGTCGGCATACTTTCCAAACCATAGAGGACAAGTACCGATACATCCGTACGGCCCGCGCGGGGGCCTCTGTGGAACTTGTATGCCGACTGCTGGAGGTCTCCCGCAGCGGGTACTACGAATGGATGGGCCGCAAACCTTCTTTGCGCCGGCAGAAGGATCAGGAACTGAAACGCCGGCTGCTGAGCCTGCACCAGCGTTATCCCGCCCTTGGGCTGGACAGCCTGTATCACCTGATCCGCCCGCAGCTTTCCTGCTCGCGCAAGCGCATCCACCGCCTGATGAACGAGATGAACATCTCCTCCACGCGCAGGCGTGCCTACAAAGCCACGACCGCGCGCCGCTTCTCCTTTGACAAGCCAGACACCGCATGGGTCGGCGATATTACCTATATCCCCCACCGGCGAGGGCTGGCTCTACTGCGCTGTTGTGAAAGACCTTTGCACAAAAAGCAGATCGTCGGCTACGCCTTCTCCGACCGCATCGACACAAATCTCACTCTCGCCGCCCTCGGCATGGCCGTCCGGCGCCGCAAAGCCTCTGCCCGGCCTCATATCGATTTGCAGAGGACCCGGTCGATCTTTCCCTCCTCGGCAATCTGTCATCATCCGGTTGAAATCATCTCGATTCCTGCTTCCAGCCCGGAGAGCCCCTCATCGGCATAGATGTCTACCATCTCCCAGTCCTCTTTACCGGCGATGTGCTTGAGTAGAAAGTCTACCTGGGCGATGTAGGAGTTGACCTGATTCGGAGTCACTGCTCACTCTGGCGTAGGCCGCTACCCTCAGCTTTGCTTTTTCGGGGATTCTGGGGTCGATTACTGTGACCTGCGGAACCTTGCTGTACTTATGTTTTGTTTCCGTCATATGCAGCCTTTTGACCTCCTTCTTTCAGCAACACACACTACCACAGTCCTTCCGCACAGCTACCAACACCAACGAAAAAGAAGTGGAAAGATTGGCTGGGCAATCAGCTATTCTCGCAGCCTGTTCAGGCGAACAGCAGAGTGGGACGGAGCTTCTTCTGCGCTCCAGCCTTCAACGGCGGGACTCTCCGCCTCTCATCCACTGTCAGCAGGCGCAGCTTCAGCGCGGAAAGAAACACAAGGTTATCTTGAAGTTCTGTCTTAAAAAGCAACCCCTCATAGCCGATGAACGGCCCCGATC
>VOFI01000821.1_pt1 | contig 70001 bp, 75 predicted proteins | sample 5384131 | NCBI WGS metagenome assembly VOFI01 (sample SAMN12384728, study PRJNA508395) | human gut metagenome | isolation source: healthy gut H | host: Homo sapiens
CTGGAACACAAGCAGGGACTTACCGAAGAGCAGGCAGAGGCAATCGTGCAGATGCGCCTGGGACAGCTCACCGGCCTGGAGCGCCAGAAGGTCACCGACGAACTGTACGGACTGATCCAGAAGATCACTGACCTGCTGGATATCCTGGCAAACCGGGAACGGGTATACCAGATCATCATGGACGATCTGAATGAGATCCGCCGGAAGTTCGGCGATGCACGCCGGACGCAGATCGAGATGGTAGACGGCGAAGTGGACATCGAGGATCTGATCCCGGTGGAGGACTGCGTTGTTACCTATACCGAAAACGGCTATATCAAGCGCATCCCGGCAGATGTCTACAAGAGCCAGCGCCGTGGCGGCCGTGGCGTTACCGGCATGAAACAGCGGGAAGAGGACTTCGTCAGCGAGCTGATGATTAGTTCCTCTCACGCCCACATTCTGTTTATCAGCAATCTGGGTACTATGTACAAGCTGAAGTGCTACGAACTGCCGGAGGGTTCCAAGAATGCCCGTGGCACCAACATCGTAAACCTGCTGCCCCTGTCACAGGGCGAAAAGATCGCAGCCGTTCTCACCACTCCGGACTTCGAAGAGGGCAAGTATGTGGTCATGATCACACGTTCGGGCAAGATCAAGCGGACACCGCTTTCGGCTTACAAGAACGTGCGCAAAAACGGCTTAATTGCCATTGGTCTGGACGAGGGCGACGAGATCGCCGCAGTCCGTCTCACCAACGGTTCCAACCGGCTGTTTGTTGCCACCCGGAACGGCATGGCGATCCGCATTGACGAAAACGATGTGCGTCCCATGTCCCGTTCGGCACACGGCGTCAAGGCAATCACCCTGCGCAAGGGCGATGCTGTGGTATCCATGGCGAGAGAGCGTGAGGGCGCATCCCTGCTGACCGTGACCGAAAACGGATTTGGCAAAAAGACGGCGCTTTCGGAATACCGGATGCAGTCCCGTGGCGGCATGGGTCTGACCAACTACAAGGTGGACGAGGAATACGGCGCAGTCTGCGGCATCAAGGTAGTAGACGAGACCGACGACCTGATGTTCATTTCCAGCGACGGCGTTATCATTCGTGTGGCTTGCAGCGAGATCCGTGAAATGGGACGTACTGCAAAGGGCGTGCGTGTCATGCGTGTCAGCGAGGGTCAGAAGGTAGTTGCCTTCACCCGTACCGAGGCATCCCAGGAAGAGGATGACGCAGAAGGCGCTCCAGATGGCGCTGAACAGCCTTCCGCAGAGCCGGAGTCAATTCCTGCACCGGATGCACAGAATGCGTCAGAGACCGGCACAGAGGCTCCTGCGGACTCTGCCGCTGTTGTTGTATGGAGAGGACAGTGCATGATAAGGAAGAGGAGTTGATTGCCTCCCCTTGAAAAGGGTGATTCCCCACGGGGGGGGAAATGTCACCGTAGGTGACAAAGGGGACCGCTCAGTACGAGGTGGATGCTCCGTAAGGAGCAGACGGAGGGATATATCCCCCTGTCAGCTAACGCTGACATCCCCCTTTCAAGGGGGACTGAGTTGTCATTGTAGGGGCGAACATCGTTCGCCCGAAACTCCTCCGTCAAGCCTGCGGCTTGCCACCTCCCTCTGCAGAGGAGGCTTTGCCGAATAGTCTCCTCTTATAGAGGAGATGCCCGACAGGGCAGAGGAGTTGTTTAGCCTCCCTTGAAAGGGAGGTGGCACGCAGTGCCGGAGGGATATCCCCCTGTCCCTTCGGGACATCCCAGCACAAAGGCACACCCTACGGGCGCCTTTTCAAGGGGGACTATCTTAAAAATTGGTTTGTTTGCTTGAAAAAACTTTCCGTAGGGGCGAACATCGTTCGCCCGAAACTCCTTCGTCAAGCCTGCGGATTGCCACCTCCTCTGTAGAGGAGGCCTTGCCGAATAGTCTCCTCTTATAGAGGAGATGCCCGACAGGGCAGAGGAGTTGTTTAGCCTCCCTTGAAAAAGGGAGGTGGCACGCAGTGCCGGAGGGATAATCCCCCCTGTCCCTTCGGGACATCCCAGCACAAGGCACACCCTACGGGCGCCTTTTCAAGGGGGACTATCTTAAAATTGGTTTGTTTGCTTGAAAAACTTTACCGTAGGGGCGAACATCGTTCGCCCGAGACTCCACCGTCAAGCCTGTGGCTTGCCACCTCCTCTACAGAGGAGGCTTATTAAACAAAAATCCCCGGAGGGTTACAGGCAGCTTGTCTGCCGTGACATTACCCCTTTTTGAACGTTAAATTGGGGCGAAAGGTCAGCGGCGACCCGCCGCACACGAGGATTTTACTTCACATGATTTTTTTTGATAATTCTATTTGTTTTGATCTTACTGATTTTCATTTGGTTTCTCATCGAACAGCACCTGCTTTGGGTGCATCGGGAGGAAATCACACTTTCCCATCTTCCCCCGGCATTTGACGGCACATCGTTGCTCCAGATCACCGACCTCCACCACCGGGAAATGGGAAAAACAACTGCCGCATCGTCCGAAAAGCGGCAGAACTGCACCCCGATCATATCGTCCTCACCGGCGATCTGATCTCACGGGATATGCGTGACTTTCACGGAATTGCGTCGTTTTTGACTGCACTTTCCAAAATAAGCCCGGTCTGGATCTGCGTGGGCAACCATGAGCTGGATCTGCCGCCGGCGGTCTGGGGAACAGCTGCGGCAGACCATTGCGCAGAGCGGCTGCCGGCTGCTGCAAAACCAGACCATTTCCCTGGAAATGCCCGGCAGTGTGCCTCTGTATCTGGCAGGCGCAGACCTGGCGTATGGGGTGTACCGGGACGAGAACCGGAAGTTCCGCAATCTGCAGCAGACCTGAAAACGACCTGGGCAGGCGCCGGGGCTGTACGGTGCTGCTGGCACATAATCCCCTGCTGCTGGACAGCTACGCCGGCTGGGGCGCAGACCTGGTGCTGTGCGGCCATGTCCACGGCGGTCTGGTGCGGCTGCCATTTCTGGGCGGCGTGCTGTCGCCGGAGCGCAAGTTCTTTCCCAAATACGACAAGGGGCTGTATGAAAAAGACGGCACGAAAATGTATGTCTCCGGCGGCATCGGCAAGCCTCGGCTGTGCAATCCGCCGGAGATCAATCTGATTCACCTGAAAAGCGTCCAGAAATAATAGAGCAGCCCGTACACCATGGATGCGGTGGTGCCGTAGAGGATGACCGGCCCGGCGATGGCGAAAATGCGTGTGCCGATGCCCAGGATCCAGCCCTCGGTGCGTGCCTCGATGGCGGAGGAAACCACGCCGTTGGCAAAGCCTGTGATGGGGACGAGCGTTCCTGCGCCGGCGTGCTTGCCCAGCTTGGCGTACCAGCCCAGCCCGGTGCAGACGGCGCTGACTGCCACCAGCCCGATGGAGACCCACGCAGAGGCGTTTTTTGTTCCATGCCGCAGTATTCCGTGAGAATATGGATGCCTGCCTCGCCGATGGTGCAGATCAGTCCGCCGATCAGAAACGCCAGGGGGAATGTTTTTCCAGGACTTCGACCGGGGTGCGGTCTGATCCTGCATGGTTTTGTAAAGTTCACGACTGATTTTCATATGCAGCCCTCCTTTGCAGAAAAGTATGTGCAGTTTTCCGGGAATTATACCGGAATGTTTCACGTGAAACATTTTGAAACGGATTGCTGTTTTACAGAGAAGGCATATCGTAGGGGCGAACATGGTTTGCCCGAGAACCTCTGACTCCTCCGTCAAGCCTGCGGCTTGCCACCTCCTCTATGAGAGGAGGCTTTGCGAAATTGTCTCCTCTTTAGAGGTGATTCCCCACGGGGTGGGGAAATGTCACCGTAGGTACAAAGGGGACCGCTCAGTACGAGATGCCCGGCAGGGCAGAGGAGTTGTTTTGTCTTTCATGAAAAAGGTAAATCTGTAGGGGGCGATGCCCAGCCCGTCGCCCAGCGGAAATGGCGACGGCAGGCTTGCCCTAAGGATAGCAAGCCACATCGCCCCGTCGTTCCGGGAAACACTGCCCTAGGGAAAACTTGTTCAACCCGTCCGGCGGAATCGCTCGTTTCCCTCGCTGTCCGCCTGGGGCTTGCAAACGCCTTTGTTTGCCCTTTCCTGTACCTATAACGCTGCTTTTTTGACTGTCTCTTGTGCAGGCGGTTGACGTTATTATTATGGCGTTTGCCACGCAAATCTGTAGGGGCGAACATTGTTCGCCCGTCAATCTTTTTCAAAAAATTCTCCCAAGAGTTACTCTTCTTTTTTCTTTACTGAAAAGAAAAAAAACAAAAAAAGAAAAGCTCCCGCCTACCCTTTTTCTGTACGGCAATGTATTACACGGATGGCAGTGTAACTGCCATTAGATTACATATAACAAAAATCCCCCGGAGGGGTTATAGGCAGCTTGTCTGCCGTGACACTGTCCTTTTTTGAATGTTAAATTGGGGCGAAAGGTCTGCGGCGGCTTGCTATCCTTGGGCAAGTCTGCCGTCGCCATTTCCACTGGGCGACGGGCTGACCCGCCGCTTTCGCCTACCCTTACTTCAAACGGCAATGTATCACACGAGTGGCAATGCAATTTTATTTTGCATTCTCACTCGCATAATTCCAACGTCCCGGATATACTACCATCGAGGTGATTCGAATGGTACGTAATCTTGCCCGGGGCGTTTTTCAATATCCCCAGCCGCCCCGCATCATCAGCTACGCCAGCACCGTGGGTCAGAAAGAGGGCGACGGTCCCATGGGCAGCTGTTTCGACTGTGTAGAACCCGACGCCCATTTCGGACAGGAGACCTGGGAACAGGCGGAAAGCGTCATGCAGCGCCGCACGGTGCAGCTGGCGCTGGAAAAGTCCGGACTCCGGGACAGCGACCTCTCCTGCATCTGCGCCGGCGATCTCATGAACCAGTGCATCGGCTCCACCTATGGAATTCGCCCGCTGGAGATTCCCCTGCTGGGCATCTACGGGGCGTGTTCCACTATGGCAGAGGGACTGCTGACGGCGTCGTTTCTGGCGGCAGGCGGCGTGGGCGAATATACGGCGGCAGTGACTTCTTCCCATTTTTCCACGGCAGAGCGCCAGTTTCGGTTTCCGCTCTCCTACGGCGGTCAGCGGCCGCCTACGGCGCAGTGGACCTGTACCGGATCGGGCGCTGTGATTTTCCAGCAGCCGGACGGCGTTCCGGACGGGGTGTGCGTCACGGGTGCCTGCATCGGCATTATGGTGGATCTGGGCGTGACCGACGCCAACCATATGGGCGCAGCCATGGCGCCGGCGGCAGCGGATACCATCGTGCGCTATCTCAAAGCCACCCAAACTGCGCCGGAACAGTATGACGCCATCGTCACCGGCGATCTGGGCATCGTGGGCAGCGAACTGCTCTGCGATCTGGTGATGAAACAGGGCTTTGACATCACCCGGAATCATAAGGACTGCGGCGCAATGCTCTACGACCCGGAGACACAGGACACCCACGCCGGCGGTTCCGGCTGCGGATGCAGCGCCAGCCTGCTGTGCGGCCATTTTCTCCCGGCGCTCCAGGCGGGAACGATGCGGCAGATCCTGTTCGCCGCAACCGGTGCGCTCATGTCCCCCACGGCATCCCAGCAGGGCGAAAGCATTCCCGGCATCTCCCACCTGGTGGAACTCACACGGATGTACCGGTAGGAAAATGCGTGACGGCAGTGCGTTTTTGTATGGCAGAAGTATTGCCTTGTCATCCGGGAAAAACAACACCGTAGGGGCGAACATGGTTCGCCCGGAACTCCACCGTCAAGCCTACGGCTTGCCACCTCCCTATGAGAGGAGGCTTTGAGAAAAAACGTCTACCCTTATTCCAATTACCGCAGGAGGTATCTGAATATGGCACTGGATCTATTTTGGGCATTCCTGGTCGGCGGTGCGCTCTGCGCCGTGGGTCAGGTCCTGATCGACTACACCAAGCTCACCCCGGCACGCATCCTCACCGCATACGTGGTGGCTGGCGTGGCGCTGTCTGCCGTGGGACTCTATCCCTGGCTGGTGGAACTCGCCGGCGGCGGCGCAAGCGTTCCGCTCACCGGATTCGGCAATCTTCTGGCAGAGGGCGTCCGGGAATCCGTGGACGAAAAAGGGCTTTCTGGGCATCTTTATGGGCGGACTCACCGCATCCTCTGCCGGCATTACGGCGGCGATGGTGTTCGGGGTCGTCTGTGCCGCAGTCTTTCGCCCAAAGCAAAAATAAGCGCCGTCCGGCTTGAAAAATGTGCAAAACAGAGATGAAATGCGCAGTACTCGAATTCTGTATTGTGCATTTTGCTGTTTTTCAAAAAAAAATGCTTGACTTTTATCCGGAAATGTAGTATACTATATAGTCGCAGGAATTCAGGATGGTGTACAAAACACTGCTCGAAACCTGGTTTGATGTGGCGGCATAGCTCAGTTGGCTAGAGTACTCGGTTCATACCCGATTGGTCGCTGGTTCGAATCCTGCTGCCGCTACCATATGGCCCGTTGGTCAAGAGGTTAAGACGCCGCCCTTTCACGGCGGAATCATGGGTTCAATTCCCGTACGGGTCACCAGAATGGAAAACTCCCGGAAATGACGTTAAGCGTTGTTTCCGGGAGTTTTTTTGTATTCTAACGGCAATCCAATAAAAGCATACACGGCAGTTTTACACCCGGTCAGTATGTTCTATCTCCTTTCAAATTTGCGTAAATTTGAGAACCAAGACAGAAGAAAATCTGGACATTTCTCAAAAAACTTGATTTTTGAGAAATAACATGCTATAATCATAGTAAAAATTTCAAAAACCTGCATTTTTTGAAAAGTGTAATATGTGCAGAGTAAGGAGGATTCGACAAGCATGAAGTCTCTCTGCAAACTTTTTTATGCGGATCCGCAGGCGTATGCTGCGGCATATGAGAAACGTTTTCATGATCCGGACACGGTACATTTAGACCTTTGCATTGGAGAAAATCCGGCATTTTTCTGCCAGACTACAGATCTCTATCGACGGATGCTCTCAGTTGAACGAACCAATAATGCGGTAAATCAGCTTTGCGGTACTTTGCCGGGAATTGCACTGCATCAATTTCAAAGCCGCTGTCTGGTGGATGAGATTGTGCTGACAAATCATATTGAAGGCGTGCAGAGTACCAGAAAAGAGATCACCCAAATTTTGCAGGATCTGTCCCAAAATAAAAAGCGAGAGCGGTTCGTAGGGCTTGTCAATAAGTATTTGTGCCTTATGCGGAGAGAGACGCTTTCTCTAAAAACGCCAACAGACATTCGTAAAATATATGATGATATTTTTTTATGAGGAGATCAAAGAAAATGACCCGAAGGATTTGCCGGATGGTGTAATTTTCCGAAGGGATAGCGTAAGTGTCTGCTCTGCATCCGGCAAAGAAATTCACAGAGGGCTTTATCCGGAGAAAAAGATCATTTTGGTTATGGAAAAGGCATTGCAGTTTTTGCACACAGATTCCTGTGACTATTTGCTGCGAATCGCAGTATTTCATTATCTGTTTGGATATATTCACCCGTTTTATGACGGAAATGGAAGAACCAGCCGGTTTATCAGCAGCTATCTGCTTTCGCAGAAACTAAACAGTTCGATTGGCTATCGCCTTTCTTATACGATCAAAGAGCATCTGCCGCAGTACCATGAGGCTTTTAAGATATGTAATCACTATAACAATAAGGGTGATCTGACACCTTTTGCAGAAATGTTCCTGGAAATTGTCGATATTTCCATGAAACAGCTTTATGAGGCGCTTTCTGAGCGGTCTGAACGCCTGCGTCATTATGAAAGCCAGATCAAAAGATTTCCGTATGCCGGAGATAAGTCTATGTACCAGCTTTATGATCTTTTGCTGCAGGCGGCATTGTTTTCTGACTCCGGTATTACCCAGAAGGAACTGGAATTTCACATGGGAATGTCCTATAATACGGTTCGTGCAAAGCTTCATAAAATTCCGCAGGATCTTCTCACAGAAACACACCAGGGAAAGAGAGCCTATATGCTGTGTCTAAAGGCAGTCGATCAGATTTTAGAGAAAGAGGCATACAATTGATTGACAGAATATCGTGTGCTGCCGTATAGGGTGTCTTATCCACTCCCACTTTTGTACCATTCCCACAAAACAAATCAAATTCCAACAAAAACAAGGTTGATTTTATACAAAAAAGTGTGCTATAATAGAGACTGCAAAGACAACTTTGGAGAGGATGTGACGTTTCCGTGGAAACAACTTCTGACAAGCACTTTATGAATAAGATCGAGGTTCTGGAAAATGCGGAAAAGGCGTTTGCAGACCATCAGTTTCAGATATATTATCAGCCCCAGTATAACTATCTCAACCGCCGCATCGTCGGCACAGAGGCGCTGGTGCGGTGGATCCATCCCCAGTTCGGCATCCAGCCGCCCGGCGAGTTTATCCCGGTTTTCGAGGACAGCGGTCTCATCACCAAGCTGGATCTCTACGTCATGGAAGAGGCGTGCCGGTTTCTCCGGGAGTGCCGGGAATCGGTGTCCCCTACGTGCCGGTTTCCTTTAACGTGTCCCGGCACGATGTCTATGCCTGCGATTTTGTAGAACGCATGGAGCGTATCCGGAAATCCTATGGCATCCCGGTGACTGATCTGCGTGTGGAGATCACCGAGAGCGCCGTGATCGGCAGCAGCGATTTTCTGATCCGGTTCGTGTCCCGGCTGCAGTCCCTGGGCTATACCGTGGAAATGGATGATTTCGGCAGCGGCTATTCTTCGCTCAACGTGCTGAAAGATATCGAAGTGGATATCATCAAGCTGGATATGATCTTTCTGCGCAATAAGATCGGCGGCAGAGGCGGCATTATCATTAGTTCCATTGTCCGCATGGCAAACTGGCTGGGAACGCCGGTCATCGCAGAGGGCGTGGAGACCGTGGAGCAGGCGGAATTCCTCAAGAGCATCGGCTGCATTTATATCCAGGGCTACCTGTTTTCCAAGCCCGTGCCGGAACGGGAATATCTGCGCCTGCTGACGGAGACAAAGACAGATACTGCCGTGCCGGGAATGCAGCTCAGCGATAAGCTGGATGCGGAAAAAGTTCTGGGATCCCACCACCCAGGAGACCCTGCTGTTCTATAATTTTGTGGGCGGCGCTGCCATTATCGCCTTTTCCGATCCGGAGATCGAGACCCTTCGTGTCAATGAAAAGTATCTGACCGAGCTGGGCATGAATATGAACCAGCAGGATGTGATTCTGTACCAGAAAAATCTGAACTTCGACAACGAGCAGGAGCGCAGAGTCTATATGGAGACCATACGCCGTGCCATTGCGTCCGGTGAAGATGAGACCTGCGAGACCTGGCGGACTGTCTATTCGCCCTGCTGCGGAGACGATCACATCTGCCTGTCCAGCACTCTGCACCTCATCGGAAAATCGAAGGGGCAGTACCTGTTTTATGTGCTGATTCGGAATATCACAAAGGAAAAGACGGCATATCTGGAACTGGCAGAAAGCGAAAAGAAGTTTCGGACTGCCGGAGAGCAGGCAAACATTTACTGCTGGGAATACACCATTGATACGAAGGAGATGCGTCCCTGCGCACGCTGTATGCGTGACCTGGGACTCCCGAAACTGCTGGAGAATTATCCGGAGCCGGTGATCGCATCCGGGTTGTTTCCGCCGGACTATGCCGAGATGTACCGGGAATGGCACAGAAAGCTGGCGCAGGGTGCAATGCACCTGGAGGCAGTGATTCCGCTCACCGCCGACCGTATCCCCTTCCATGTCCGCTATACCGCCGAACTGGACGAAAACGGCAGACCCTATAAAGCCTACGGCTCCGCCACCCAGGTGGTGGACGGCGAGGCGTAAATGCTTTGTTTTGCAAGCGGCAATTACCTGTCCAAACACACCGTAGGGGCGAACAGCGTTCGCCCGAGATTTTCTGACTCCTCCGGCACGTAGCGCCGAAGGGATTAACCCCTCAGTCAAGCCTACGGCTTGCCAGCTCAGCACAAGGCACGCCCTTCGGGTGCCCTGTTAGGGGAGCCAAAGAACAGTCTCCTCTCCCAGAGGAGATGCCCGACAGGGCAGAGGAGTTGCCTTGTCCCCCCTTGAAAAGGCGCCCGAGGGGTGTGCCTTGTGCTGGGATGTCAGCGTAGCTGACAGGGGATTTGTAGGGGGCGATGCCCACATCGCCCCGTTCCCTTTTTTGAAAACGAAAATCTGTAGGGGCGAACATCGTTCGCCCGCTAACTTTTCCCGTTCCAGGCAACACTGTCCTAAAGGAAAACTCGTTCAACCCGTCCGGCGGAATCGCTCGTACCTCGCTGTCCGCCTTAGGTTTGCAAACGCCCTTGTTTGCCCTTTCCTGTATGTATAACGTTGGCATTCTGAATATCTGTTTTGAGTATAGTTATTGTTTTTTTATACGGCGTTTGCTGTGCTTGCTTTTCTTTTGCTTTCTTGTGCAAAATTTCTCACAAAGAATTTCTCTTCTTTTTTTTCTTTGCTAAAAAAGAAAAAAAAGCAAAAAAAAAAAGCTCTCGCCTGCCCTTGTCCTGTGCGGCAATGTATCACACGACTGGCAGTGTGGTCATTCGGTGACATACAACAAAAATCCCCGGAGGGGTTATAGGCGGCGGCTGCCGCCGTAACACTGCCCTTCTTGAACGCTAAATTGGGGGAAAGGTCAGCGGTGGCTTGCCATCCTTGGGCAAGTCTGCCGTCGTCATTTCCGCTGGACGACGGGCTTACCCACCGCCACAGATTCTGCAAACTTTCGGTAAAATGTTGACAATGCCACGAAAATCGGGTACAATAAAAAGGAACGCCATTTCAGAATATTTTCTGGGATGCAATGACTTTTACCGCAGAAAGGAGATCTTTGTATGAATATTGCTGTTGCTCAGTCCGGCGGTCCGACCTGTGCCATAAACGCTTCTCTGGTGGGCGTGTTCCGGGAATCCCTCAAAGAACCGGCAATCGATGCCATTTTTGGCTCTGTGAACGGTGTCGAGGGCATTATCCAGGATCACCTCATTGATCTGAAAACCATGATCCGTACCAACGAAGATATGGAACTGCTGCGCCAGACCCCGTCTACCGTCCTCGGCTCCTGCCGCTATAAGCTGCCGGATTACCACGAGGACAGCAGCGTCTATGAAAAAGATCGCCGCAGTGCTGAAACGCCGCAAGATCGGGGGCATTTTTCTACATCGGCGGCAATGACTCCATGGATACTGTCCAGAAACTGTCCGCCTATTTCAAAGAGATCAGCCTGGACGTAAAGGTCATCGGTATCCCCAAGACCATTGATAACGATTTGTGCATCACCGACCATACGCCGGGCTTTGGCTCTGCGGCAAAATATGGGCAACCACCATGCAGGAGATCATCCGTGACAGCTCCGTTTACAGCATCCCCTCAGTGACTATCGTGGAGATCATGGGACGCCATGCCGGATGGCTCACCGCATCCAGTGCCGTGCTGCACGCCTACGGTGAACCTGCGCCGCATCTGGTCTATGTGCCGGAGACCCACTTCTCTGCGGAGCGCTTTCTCCATGACGTGGAGCAGGAAATGGCAAAGCATAAGGCAGTCATCGTTGCCGTTTCTGAGGGCGTTTCTGTGCCGGAGGGCGTGCAGTCCGGGCTGGTGGACAACTTCGGGCATAAGTACCTGTCTGGCATCGGCAAGTACCTGGAACAGCTGGTGCGTGATACCTTCGGATGTAAGGTGCGCTCTGTGGAACTGAACGTCATGCAGCGCTGCTCGTCCCATTTGAGTTCCAAAACGGATATCGACGAGGCAGAGCAGATCGGTGCAGCTGGCGTGCAGTGTGCGCTCCGTGGCGAGACCGGACGTGTCATGATCTTCCGCCGCATCCACAATAAGCCCTATACCGTCGTGATGGAGCCGGCAGATGCCTCCCAGATCGCCAACCGGGAAAAAGTTCCTGCCCAGAGAGTTCCTCACCCCGGCAGGCAATAATATCAGCGACGAGGCAATGTCCTATTTCCTGCCGCTGATCCAGGGCGAACTGAATCTGATGATGCGTGGCGGCATCCCCATGCACTTCACCATCCAGGAATCCGTGCTGAAGTAATTCGCAGTGTCTGGACAACAGATAAAAATAAAACGGACAGTGTTTCACGTGAAACATTGTCCGTTTTTTGCTTGTTGGAGTTGGAAAGGGCGCTGGGTCAACACACCGTAGGGGTGAACATCGTTCGCCCGAGACTTCTCCGTCAAGCCTGCGGCTTGCCACCTCCTCTAAAAAGAGGAGGCTTTTACAAAATAGTCTCCTCTCATAGAGGAGATGCCCGACAGGGCAGAGGAGTTGTTCACCCTTTTGGAAAAGGCACATTGTAGGGGCGAACATCGTTCGCCCGGAAACTCCACCGTCAAGCCTGCGGCTTGCCACCTCCTCTAAAAAAAGAGGAGGCTTTACAAAAATAGTCTCCTCTCATAGAGGAGATGCCCGACAGGGCAGAGGAGTTGTTCACCCTTTTGGAAAAGGCACATTGTAGGGGCGAACATCGTTCGCCCGAGACTCCACCGTCAAGCCTACGGCTTGCCACCTCCTCTAAAAAGAGGAGGCTTTACAAAATAGTCTCCTCTCATAGAGGAGATGCCCGACAGGGCAGAGGAGTTGTTCACCCTTTTTGGAAAAGGCACATTGTAGGGGCGAACATCGTTCGCCCGAGACTCCTCCGTCAAGCCTACGGCTTGCCACCTCCTCTGTAGAGGAGGCTTTGCGAAATAGTCTCCTCTCATAGAGGAGATGCCCGACAGGGCAGAGGAGTCATTTGTCTCCCTTGAAAGGGAGATGTCACCGTAGGTGACAGAGGGATTTTAAGTTTCTTCAAAGATCTTCTTTTTTTTCTTTGCTAAAAAGAAAAAAAGAAGCAAAAAAGAAAAGCTCTCGCCTACCCTTATTCCAATCGGCAGCGTATCACACGACTGGCAGTGTTTTCACAGCTGTATCAGCAAAACGGATTCTCCGTCGGATACCGTACACCCTTCGGCTGGTTATACCCGATCTCGCTCACATCCACACCCAGATACTTGAACACCTCATAGATCGCCTTGCCGTAGTGGCCAAACGCCACTGCGCCGTGGTGCGGAAAATGATGCTCTACCAGCACATGGCGATAAAACCGTGCCATTTCCGGAATGGCGAAAATGCCGATCGAACCAAACGAATGCGTTGCCGCCGGCAGCTTTCTCGCCCTGCGCCACATAGGCGTTCAGCTTGGCATCCGAAGTGGACTGGAGACGGAAGAAGGTGATGTCTCCCGGCATAATGTCCCCTTCCAGCGTACCCTGTGTGACCTCTTCCGGCAGACTCCGTGCCATGATGAGCTGATACTTCATCTCGCAGAACGCCAGCTTTTTGGTGGTGGTGTTGCCGCAGTGGAATCCCATAAAGGTATCATTCAGACGGTACGGGAACTTTCCGGCGATCTCATTCTCGTACAGGTCTGCCGGAACGGTGTTGTTGATGTCCAGCAGGGTGACGGTGTCCTGGCTGACCACGCTGCCGATAAATTCGCTGAGCGCACCGTAGATGTCCACCTCGCAGGAGACGGGGATGCCCCGGCCCGTGAGACGGGAGTTGACGTAGCAGGGCACAAAGCCGAACTGGGTCTGGAAGGCCGGCCAGCACTTCCCTGCAATAGCAACGAATTCCCGGTAGCCCTTGTGTTCCTCCACCCAATCCAGCAGGGTGAGCTCATACTGGGCCAGCTTCGGCAGGATCTCCGGCTTTTTTTGTTGCCGCTGCCCAGCTCTGCCGCCATATCTGCCGCAACTTCGGGGATGCGTGGGTCGTTGTCGTGCTTGTTGAAGGCCTCGAACAGATCCAGCTCGGAGTTTTCCTCGATCTCGACACCCAGGTTGTACAGCTGCTGGATGGGCGCATTGCAGGCAAGGAAATTGGTGGGACGAGGGCCGAAAGTGATGATCTTCAGATGGTTCAGCCCGTAGACAGCCCGTGCAATGGGCAGGAAATCGTGGATCATATCGGCGCATTCGCTGGCAGTTCCCACCGGATATTCCGGAATGTATGCCTTTACGCCACGCAGTTTCAGATTATAGCTGGCGTTGAGCATACCGCAGTAGGCATCCCCACGGCTGGAGGACAGCACGCCGGTGTTTTCCTCGGCAGCGGCACAGAACATCTTCGGACCGTCAAAATGCTTTGCCAGCAGTGTTTCGGAGATTTCCGGGCCGAAGTTGCCCAGGTACACCACCAGCGCGTTGCAGCCGGCGTTCTTCACGTCTTCCAGCGCCTGCACCATATGGATTTCGCTTTCCACAATGCAGATGGGACATTCGTAAATATCCTCGGCATTATACTTTTTGGCATAGGCATCCACCAGCGCCTTGCGGCGGTTTACCGACAGGCTCTCCGGAAAGCAGTCACGGCTGACTGCGACAATGCCGACTTTCATTTTCGGAATATTTAACATAATGCAGGTTTCCTTTCCAGCACCGGGGGTGCGTATTTGATTGTTATTATCATAGCACAAATTTAGACGAAATGCAAGCAAAAATATATATCAATCGTCTGCATAACTATCAATATCGTATATTTTTCGAACCATTGTGAGAATTCAGATGCCACCATGCAGAAAAAGTGCAGGAAAAAGCAGAAATTGTAGTTGCACCTGTCCCCTGTTTCTGCTATAATAGAGGTATCAAAACGCACGGAACTGTATACAGTTCGTATTTCTGCGCAGAATAAAAAGGAGGTAACCCCTATGACCGAAGAACAGAAGATGCTCGCCGGAAAGCTTTACGACCCCAGCGATTCCAGGCTGGAAAAACGGCGGCAGCTGGCGCACCGGCTGTCCAAGGAATACAACGACACCCTGGAAACGGATGCAGAAAAACGCAAGGCAATCATGGCGGAACTGCTCCCCGACTGCGGCGAAGGCACTTTTTGCAGGGACCGCTCCAGTTCGACTATGGCTGCTATACCAAATTCGGCAAGCGCTGCTATGCGAATTTCAACCTGGTGGTTCTGGATGTCTGCCCGGTGGTATTCGGGGACGACGTGTTTATCGGACCGAACTGCTCCTTTGTCTCTCCCATGCACGCCTATCTCCCGGAGGAGCGTAATCTGAAACAGCGTCCCGACGGCTCGTACTACGACCTGGAATACGGCAAGCCCATTACCGTAGGAAATAACTGCTGGTTCGGCAGCAATGTCACCGTGTGCGGCGGCGTGACCATCGGGGACGGCTGTGTCATCGGCGCAGGCAGCGTGGTGACCAGAGACATCCCGGCGAACTCCCTGGCAGCAGGCAGCCCCTGTCGTGTCATCCGTCAGATCACGGAACAGGACAGCGTCAAACATCACCCGGAGCTTTTCTGACTCACACCAGCGGCGCAATGTTTCACGTGAAACATTCTCAAAGTCTCCTTCCCCAGAGGAAATGCCCGGCAGGGCAGAGGAGTTGTCCACCCTTTTTGAAAAGAGAAACCGTAGGGGCGAACATCGTTCGCCCGAGACTCCACCGTCAAGCCTGCGGCTTGCCACCTCCTCTGTAGAGGAGGCTTTGCGAAATCGTCTCCTCTTCCAGAGGAGATGCCCGGCAGGGCAGAGGAGTTGTCCACCCTTTTCGAAAAGAGAAACCGTAGGGGCGAACATTGTTCGCCCGAGACTCCTCCGTCAAGCCTGCGGCTTGCCACCTCCTCTGTAGAGGAGGCGTTGCAAAATTGTCTCCTCTCATAGAGGAAATGCCCGGCAGGGCAGAGGAGTTGTCCACCCTTTTTGAAAAGAGAAACCGTAGGGGCGAACATCGTTCGCCCGAGACTCCACCGTCAAGCCTGCGGCTTGCCACCTCCTCTGTAGAGGAGGCGTTCTCAAATTGTCTCCTCTTCCAGAGGAGATGCCCGACAGGGCAGAGGAGTCGATTCTGTTTCACGTGAAACAATCCAAAACAGCCCCCAAAAAACAATCCATGGAGGATAAAACAATGGCAGTTACATTTTTTAACCAAAGACAATTTCAAAAGCGAAGTCATGCAGGCGGACAAGCCCGTCCTCATCGACTTCTACGCAGACTGGTGCGGTCCGTGCCAGATGGTCTCCCCGATCGTGGACGAGATCTCCGGCGAGCGCAGCGACGTAAAGGTCTGCAAAGTCAACGTGGATGAACAGGTGGAACTGGCACAGGCGTTCGGCGTGTCCAGTATCCCCACCCTGGCAGTGATCTCCGGCGGCAAGCTGGTGAACCACGCCGTCGGCGCACAGCCCAAGTCGGCGATCCTGGATATGCTGGATGCCGTGAAAAAATAAATAATGCACCCATCAAAAAGCACCGATCTGCGAGGTTTTCTCACAGGTCGGTGCTTTTTTTGTTATGGAAAATATCTCACGAATTACGAGATCATTCCAAGTTTCACGTAGAACAGCGCCGCAAAAACTGCAAAGCCGCCGCAGAGCGCATAGCCGATGCGGTACAGCCAGCGGCAGACCGGTTTTTTCCATCTGCCGCAGCCGCTGAAATGCCAGCCCCAGGAACACTGCCCCGATTACACAGGTGGGCGTAATGTAGCGGTAGTTCATGGAACAGGTAAAGGGTGCGCTTGCCGCCAGCTGGTAAAAAGCTAAACAGCAGCACCCCGTAAAATCCAACCAGAAACAGCCCCGGCAGTCTGCCCAGCGTCTTGTGTTTGCGCCAGAACATCCACACCATGGCGGCGAATGCGGCGGCAGCCAGAAGGACCTCCGTCCAGAACAGCGCCACGCCCAGACTGAACGCCAGCGGCTGTCCGTCTACAGTGTATTGGTTGATGTACTCCCCGAATACGGCATTTTTCAGCAGCGTGATAAGGGGATTGTATTCGTTGTAGCCGGATGCGTCATAGTGGAGCCACTGCTCGAAAACCTTTGCCACCTGGTGCGGCGAAAAGTCCAGCGCTCTCGACAAAAGGACTGGTCGCCCAGGTACTGGTCGGACTTCACCGACATCTCCTGCACGTAGTTCAGCGGCACGCCGAACCGCACCAGATTCCGGATGGGATACCAGAGTCCAAGCGGTGCGCAGATGCCCAGAAAAGCACCGTATTGCCCGAAAATGCGCCAGTTTTTCGCCTTGCACCGCCGCACCAGAACCACCAGGAACACCGCCCCGATGGGAAATGCCGCCAGCGCCACAGACAACTTCGTCATCATTCCCAGCCCCATGTACAGGGCGATTTTCAGAATGCCTTCCCAGGTCTGTTTCTCGTACCATTTCAGCGTCCAGAGTACTGCCCCGAGCAGAAACGCCACGGACAGCACATCGTTGTTGATGCTGCCGGAAAAGAGGATGAAACTGGGGTGAAATGCGATCACCGCCAGGGGAAAATACAGCGCCGAACCTTCCAGCCTGAAGTGCCGCAGGATCCGGTAAGCGGTAATGATGACCGCCGTGGCGTAGAACAGCGTCAGCGTTTGCAGGGATTCCTGCGCTACCTCGCTGCCGATGCCGAACACGTTTTCGGAAAGCCACAGCCAGACCGCCGAAATGGCGTGGTGCAGCGGCGGATGGTAGAACTGCCAGTGATCCCGTGGGTCGAAATCCGGCAGACAGTGATGCTCCAGCAGATACGTGATATAGCCGGCATGATTGTTCTCATCTCCGAAACGCCCCACATCGTGCTGCCGCCGGGTAATGAGCGTGTAGCACACGTAGAAAAGCCGGAGGAAAAAGCTGCTGCCAATTAAAAACAGGGAGATGCGCCGCCGCTGGTTCTGTGCCTGTTTCCGGGTGAGCCAGAGGATGCCTGCGAGAATGGCACAGCCGCCCAGCATGAGCCACAGCCCCGGATGCACTGCTTTGCGGTACTGCTCTGCACCCAGCAGCACCAGCACTGTGAAACCGATACCAGCCGCTGCCGCTGGGATGCGTCGATGGGGCTGATAGCGCACCAGCCGCCACAAGAGGTAAAAACCGATGATGAGCAGCGCCACCGTCTCCAGCATCAGCGCATTTGCGGGAATCCCGTTTTCTGAACCGAAGTACAGTGGATTCAGCAGCAGGCAAAACAGCAGGCTGCATATATAGGGATGGCGCTCCAGCAGCTGAAAATAGCGGTTGGATTCCGGCGCAGGCAGCACTGCTTTATCCAGGATGTGTTTATTTTTGCTCATGGTATTCCTTTTCCTGGTTGACGTTCCAGACAGCGCCCTTGTCTGTGGAGTTGTGCTTGATGGCGTCAGCGGCGTGGATCGCCGTCAGCATGGAGTGATCCATATTATTGTAGCGGTGCTGTCCGTTTCTGCCCACGCAGAACAGATTGTCGAAGGTGTTCAGATAATCCACGACCTGGTCGAATTGGGCATAGGTGTCAAAATACGCCGGGTATGCCTTCTTGACCTTTTCCCGGTGCGCATCCAGAACAGCGCCTTCGGTGATGACGCCCATCTTGGTCAGTTCCTTGACGGCGAAGTCCACGCATTCCTGATCGCTCATGTTCCAGAAGTCGTCCCCTTCTGCACAGAAATATTCCAGACCGATCCAAACGGTTTCCTCCGGCTTTTCCACCATATAAGGAGACCAGTTGTTGAATATCTGGATTCGACCCAGTTTGACACCCTTGTCCTGGACATAGATCCAACAATCCGGTACAATATTGCCCAGCGTCGGAGTCCCAGTTTGATTGACCAGATTCAGCTTGTTCACCAGCAGTCCCACGGTGACAAAGTCCCGGTACGGGAGACCTGCGGCGATGCGCTGCACCTCGGTGTTATCGCAGCCGTCCATGCCGGCGATGAGATCCTGAATCGGCATAGACGAAATGAAGATGTCGCCGGTGATGGTCTTGCTGCCCTCCGGCGTCTCACAGACCACAGAAGTCACCTTGCCGTTTTCGGTGTGGAGTCTTTACAGCGTGGTGGTACAGGATATGGCAGCCCTTTTCCTCTGCCTTGTGTCCCACCAGTTCCCAGAGCTGACCCGGACCGTATTTCGGATACCAGAACTGTTCGATCAGCGAAGTCTCAGCGTTTTCGTTGTTCTTTTGCCGGAGCGCTTGGAGATCATGTCTTTCAGCACTGCCCGGATGGACAGCCCCTTAACACGCTGTGCGCCCCAGTCGGCAGAGATCTCGCTGGGGTGTCTGCCCCAGAGCTTTTCGGTGTATCCCTCGAAGAACATCCCGTACAGCACCTTGCCGAACCGGTTGATGTAGAAGTTTTCCAGATTGGTCTCCGGCTTTTTCGAGATGCACGAACCCAGATAGCTGAATCCGGCTTTCATGGTGGTGGCAAAGCCCATGCTCTGGATGGTGTTCTTGTTCATGGTCACCGGATAGTCGAAGAAGTGCTTGTTGAAGTAGATGCGGGAGACCCGGTCACGCACCAGCATGACCACGTCGTCCTTTTCCGGGTCGGGGCCGCCTTTTTCCAGGGGCTTTTCCCGTCCCAGCTTTTTGTCGTCATAGGACGGCGCCCCTGAATGGGCATCAGATCCGCCCACCACTGCATAACGGTGTCGTCCTTGGAGAAGAATCGGTGACCGCCGATGTCCATGCGGTTGCCGTGATAGCGCACCGTCTGGGAGATACCGCCCAGAACGCCGCTTTCCTCCAGGATCGTTACGTCATATTCGTTTTCGGTATCCTTGAGCAGTTCATATGCCGCCGTCAGACCAGCCGGACCGCCGCCTAAAATGATGATTTTTTCATGTTGTAGTCCTCGTTGTAATTTGATTTGGAAATTATTTTGAAAATTTCCATAAACACGAAAGGTGTAGTTTTTTCACAATAATATAAAATAGACACACCTTTCTTATTTTATCATAACATAGAAACTGTGCTTTGTCAATGCGGCGGCGATAAAAAAACTCCGGTCTGCCATTATACAGACCGGAGCTTTAGATTGCAAAAAGAAATAACCGCCCTCAGCGACCAAACTAGAGACGGTTAATTCTTTACTTTATTTGACATGGGAGCAACCGTCTGCCGGTATGCTCTTTCTATTTTTATTATACTTAAATCCATCCGGTTTGTCAAGGGGCAGACCGGATTTTTTGTGTATCTCCGGCTTGACAGTTTTCGGCAGAATATGCTATAATAACAATCAGAGTGCATTGGAACGGGTACATAGTATGTATTCGGCGGTCTAATCCTGCTCCCGGAAGGGAGTGATTGCGATGACTTGGATGGAGTTTTTTTTGCTTTGTGCAATGTTGTATGCGATATCATTTTGATCTTGCAAAACCGCAATAAACGGAAATAACCGCCCCGAGCTACCAACTTGGACGGTTATTTCTTAGCTAACCATTGGGAGCAGACCGTTTCCGATGCGCTCTTTCTATTTTTATTATACTTAAATCCATCCGGTTTGCCAAGTAGCAGACCGGATTTTTTATTCTTTCCACACCTCACTGTGGAAAGTACTCACCCGTCACGTCATCCGAAACGCCCCGTTCTGTTCCGGTGCATCCGGCCGCTTTAGCTGTGCCTGACAGAGATGTTTCTGTCGGGTGCGGAGCGTCTCCCGGAATGCCAGCAGTTCTTCCGGATTCATGCGCTCCACTGCCGCCGAAACAGCATCCTTTTCCGTGCAGCCCTCTACCAGAAACCGCAGCCGCACCACATCCTGCCGCAGTGCATTCTGCATGCGGTTCAGCAAAACGTCCCGGTTTTGCAGCTGCTGTTCCAGTTGTTTGCAGCGCTGTGCGCCGTCCGTCTCCGAGCGGAACTGCTTGGTGACGCCTGCCTCACGCTGCGCCGGCACAGCCACAAAGCTCCACTCATAGGCATCCGTCACATCTCCCAGCACCACATGACAAAGCTTGTCTCCGTACCGCTGCCCTATCCGGTGGGAACAGGGGGAATTCCTGCGGTCGCTGCCGCAGACGGAGCAGGTCTGGGATGCTGCCGCACAGGAGATGCTCACTTCCTTCTTGATGCCGCCGTCAATTTCCCGGATCAGATCCCGGTTGGCATCGGTGCGCACCATGTAGGCGTGTCCTTTCAAAAAGGTATACACCTCGCCGGCAGCCGTGATGCGTTCCGGATCCTGTACCAGTTCTGCCGCATAGAGCCGTGCCGTCTGGTTCTCTCCCCTTGGGGTTGTGGTCAAAAATGCCCGTTTTTCCGACAAAAAGCGTTTTCAGCTGTTCCAGCGCCTCCAAAGAAAAACGCTCGCCGTCCCGGTCGATCTCATTGTCGCACAGCCGTACATCAAAGAGAAACACCTCTTCCTGGGTCAGCGTGCGTCGGGTAAACTGGTTCAGCTGCGCCAGCCTAACCTCCATCTCCTCTGTACCGGGATTTTCCGTCTTGTTTTCTGCCATTCTGTTCTTCTCCTCTCTGCTGTACTGTTTTTCCACCCCTGTGGAAAACCCACCCGTTTCACAATCTCCCGCCCGTACAGCACTTTCCACTTTTCCACGTGGAAAGATAAGTCACCTTTTTTTTCGAGTGTCTTTCATTACAGGCTCAGCACGTGTACCGCCTCATTCAGCATGACACGGAACGCCACACGAATAGAAACCGTAATCACATCCAGCTGGCTGTCGATCAGCTTGTCTGTCTCCAGCAGCAGGTCGTCGGTGGTGATCATCTCCAGGGCAAAGCGCTTGTCCAGACCGATCAGATACTCCGAGGACATTCCGGCACACTTGCGCAGCTGTGCGCCAAAGGGCAGCAGAATGGTGCTGGGCTGAGCGGACGCCATATCCTGCATCTGCTCCATGCCCATGATCTTTGCCGCAGCTGCCGGCGATGCCAGCACAGTGGTCATGTCAAAATCGCTAAATTCTCCGTACAATTTCGTCAGATCGGCATAGGTCAGCACGCCCTCTGCGGCAGTGTCAATGGAAGAGCCGTTGTTGTCCTTCATGCTGAGGATGCTCTGTCCCAGCAGGGCATTCGCCAGGCGCACACCTACCGCACGCAGCACAGCGCTGAACGCATCCAGGCGCTGGCGGCGGATCGCCTCATAGGACGCATGGATGGAACGGCCGAACTTGTTCAGCCGGGTGGTGGTCACTGCCTCCAGATAGGACGCCGTGGGCAGGGCATTGCCCTGGGTGGTCTTGGTGGAATACGCCGCCGTATCGGTCAGCACTGCCGGCTGATACTCACCGCCGGGAGACAGGGTGTGTACTGCCACCAGGTCAGACAGCACAGACTGCTCCATGCCGCTGCGGATGGCACGGCGGATGAACTCCGGAAACAGCACGGCGCTGTCGGTGGTGGAGAAAAACTTTTCCACACGGTCGCAGTGAGAACCGCTGACGTGAATGTCGAAACGCTTCAGCTGGCGCTCATAGGCATCCAGTCCTGCCAGCGGTGTTTCGGCATAGCCGCCGGAGGGATCCATGCTCTCCAGCACCTCAGAAAAGCTCTTGCCTGTGATGTGATACATACCCTTTTCCAGTTTCAGATCTTTGTACATAAGTTACCTTACCTTTCCGCCGCTTTCTGCGGCAACACAATATAAAAATGATTGAGAGCCTATTGGCACATTTTTAAGAAGTCCCCCTTGAAAAGGCGCCCGTAGGGTGTGCCTTGTGCTGGGATGTCAGCGTAGCTGACAGGGGGATTACACCGGATAAAACTCGTCCCGGTATGCCTCCAGCCGTGTCCGCACACCGTTCTGATTGCCGGTCATGCGGATGTGTGTCACCGGCGCATCCAGCAGTGCGCTGCCGTAGGTGATCCGGTCGCCCAGATCTGCCTCCACTGCGCCGATCAGGTCGAAATAATAGGACAGTAGCCCACGCCCGGCGAATTTCCGGCGAAACACCAGCGCCTGCTGCGGATCATAGAGATACTGCCGGTCCAGAGACAGCTTGCGGCTGCGCACCAGCCCTCTTTCTTCCGCAAGCGTGTCGTTTTCCTGGAATTTACCGTATGTTCCGTCGGTATCTGCCATGGAAAAACTGCTGTAGATGCGGGACTGGTCTGTCACCATGCCCATTCCCAGCAGCGTTCCCGGCTGCATATGAAACGTTCGGTACGATTCCGGCAGGTGCATTCGCACTTCGTTGGCGTGATACACAAAGGGATACCGCTGGCACAGCTTATAGGTGAGGTTCGCTGCACCGTCCCACAGGCTGGTGTTTTCCTTGACAAAGAGATAGTTGCTGATGTCCGTGCTGGATTCCCAGGTGATCTCCTTGGGAAACGAGACAAACTCCTGCATCAGCCTGTCCAGGGACATGGCGGTGTGCAGCCCCGGTTCCAGCTGGTTCTGGAGCAGCATTGCAGTCAGCCCACGGGACGAGATCTGCACCCGTGCAATGCCCTTTTCCAGCGTCAACCGGCACTGTTCCACCGTCCCGAAGTGCATCTCCGTGCCGTTCACCAAAAAGCTGTACCCGGGATACGTCGGCGAACTGGGTCAGCGAAAAGCTGCCGTATGCCGCCGCCGTCAGCTGGCTGTAGGGCGTGTACATCTCCTTGTCCAGCGTAAACGAAGCGATTCCGCTGGAAATCTGTGTTTTGCTGTTTTTCCCCATGAGAACCAGCTGTATCATGTGCTTTCTGTCACCTCCCCGGTCTCCGGCGGCACATAGGTCAATACGCTGGGGACGATCAGCGTCATCTGACAGGGCAGCACCCCGTCCATCGCCTTTTCCGCAATGGAATACCCCACGATCTCCGCCATGGAAAAGCGCATATCCCGGAGCGTAAAGCTGAACCGGGTCTTTTTCCCGCAGCGCCGCATCCAGCGGCAGGATCACCCTCATAAGGACGCTCCAGGCAGAAAAAGCTGCCGTCCAGCACCAGCTGTTTGGTGCGTGCGCCGCTGTTGGTCACATAACAGCTGCCCTGTACACCGTTTTGCTGGGCATACTGCCGGACACAGGAGAGTTTCCAGCCCGTGGCGTGAAATGTAAGATCGCCCAGCTTGACGGGAAATCCGGGGCGTGACCGCCCGAAACAAACCGCTCATACCAGATGTGCCTCCTCTCTGTGCATCTGAAATACACCGTCCATGCCGAATGTTCCCTTCACGGCGATGCGCCGGAACTGGCGCAGTTCCTCCGGACTGCCGATGCGGATGTGCTGTAATGCAAAGCCTGCGGAGAGCATCCCGGAGAATACCTCCCGGCAGTAGCTGTCATACAGGGTGCGCACATCCGTATCCGGCGGCGCCAGCAGAATGACCTGTACAGATGCCGTAAAGGGATAGTACAGGAATTCGCCGCTGAGAAAGGGCGACTGCATCTCCGTCCCGGAAATTCCCACGGTGAGGAACCAGTCCGGGCGCTTGTCGAAGGGTGTCGGATCATAGGCATCGTAGATCTGCCACTCCGCCCGGTCCGCCAGCGCCGCTTTCACCTTTTCAAAAGCTGATCCATGAGCATTGCGCTCACCTCCTTTCTTATGCCACTGCCAGAAACAGAAACGATTTCTCTTCCAGCAGGGCGTGACACAGGTTCTCGTATGCCTGCACCAGCAGCTCGGCAAAGCACAGTTTCTGGCTGCCGTCGGTGTTCTGTGCCACCGTCCCGGCAAAGGTGCAGGCGGCACGGTCTCTTGCGGCGGTGATCTGGGTATAGCGCAGAAATCCCACCGCCGCCGCCAGCCAGTTCAGCCGGGCATCCGCAGCGTCCGCATCGGGACGCAGCGCCTGCTCCACCTCCAGCACAGCAGTTTCCAGCACTGCCCCGTAGGTCTCACCCAGCGTGTCGTCTCCGGCAAACAACCCGAACAGATGTGCAATTTGTGCTTGTTCCACTTGACCTCACCTCCTCTCACGGTTCCAGTTCTGCCTCGATCTGCGCCGCCTGGGCGTTCCACAGTCTCGCCTGTGCATACTCCGTCTCGTCCTGGAGATTGATGTTGCTCCACTCCACCGACACGTCAGCCTGCGACCCGGCGAGCCGCAGAAACGCCGTTCCCACCCGGCGCAGCACCGGGTCTAACAGGCGGCGGTAATATTCCAGCTCTGAGGTGAGGATATCCGCCTGCTGACTGCTCATGCGCTCTGTGGATGACCAGTTCAGCCCCAGCAGAAACGGCGGAATGGACAGCTTGGCGATCAGCTGTTCCAACAGCTGGCGCACCGGCACTTCCGTGTCCAGCAGGGCATTGTCAGCGCCGATGACCCGGATGTCCACATCTCCGGCGCAGATAAAGTCCCGGATCTCTCCGGCTGCCCCGGCACGCATCCCCTCGCTCCACTCCTTGGCGATCTGCCTTGCACGCTCTCCGGCATAGGCTCTCTCGTTGGGGTCGTTGGACGGCTTATAGGTCACGGCATAGCGCACATTTCCCATCCGGTCGTAGTTCTGCCCGATGCAGGCATAGATGCGCAGCAAAATGTGACTTAGCGCCGGCAGCCCACGCAGAACGGAAACGCCGTACACACCGCCCGGCGGCGGATTCAGCGCCGTAAACAAAATTCGTTCCGGTCTGGCGATGCGGATGCTGTCCGACTCCTGCTCGCTACGCAGCCAGTACTGCCGTTCCAGGGGATGGCTGCCCGGTCGGATCTGCACCAGCTCTGCCGGCACAGTCTGCAAACCGCCCAGATAGCCGGTGCGGTTGTCGATGAGCATTTCCCCCAGGGCATTGCCGTAGGTGAGCAGGCTGTCCAGATAGGCGTCTGCAAAGGTCTGCAGCGACTGCCCGGTCAGCCCCACCGGAACGCTTCGGGCAAACTCGTCCAGCTGTTCCTGCATCCGGCTGTCTCCGGCGACCAGCTGAAAGCTGCCGGTGAGCCGGACGATCTTTCCAATGGCGGCGTCGATCACCGGGACGGCACGGCGCAGCCCGGCATACAGCGCCGGTTCACAGGGGTCCTGCGTCTCCGGCAGCGCATACTGGCTTTCTGCCCGTGCGGCGCTCTGCAAAATGCCGCCGCTTACGGGCGGTTTCTTTCCTCGGAAATAATCCCATACACATTTACCTTCTTCCTGCGGAAACCGCATAAAATCCGTCTGCCGGATTCCGGCAGACAACGGTGCGGACGAAATAGCGCATATCGTCCATGGCGTGGTCGTGTTCCTTGCGTGGGGCATCGCCGTGTGCCGAATCGTTCCAGCAGTACTGGGTGAATTCACGCCGGATATCCCGGCAGGATTCGCAGAACCTCAGCTTGTCCTGCATCAGCAGGCGGCTCACCTGCTGGATGCCGGCGTTTACGTCGTTGTCCGCCCGGAGTACCCGAAACCGACCGTGACTGTGGATGCAGGCGATAAAGCTTGCTGCGGAAGGGTCTACGATCACGGTCTCTACGGCATACCCGGCGGCAAGCTGTTCCAATGCGGCATAGTGTTCCTCATCGGTGCGCCGCTCGCCCTCGGCTCTTGCATCATAATAGTATTCCTCCAGCCGGTACCAGACCCCGTCACAGTGTCCCCACAGCCCGAAGGAGGACGGGTTCACTGTGCCGTAGTCACAGGAGATCACCACATGGCGTTCCGGCGCAAACATGGGATATACCAGCCCGTCTGCCGCCGTCCATTTTCCCAGGACAAAGCGGTCATAGAACGCACCACTGTACATCCGTTCATACCGCTGCCGCACACGCCGGGAAAGGGAGGGGTTGTCCGCCATGGTGAAGTGGACATACAGGGCGTGCTTTTCTCCGGTCTTTCGGATCCATTCCCGATAGAACCAGTGTCCGGGGTGGTCGGGGTTGCAGTTGAACCACAGCCGTGAGCCAGTCACGCTGCACCGTGCCAGCGCCTGTTCCACAAAGGAACGGGGCATCAGCGCCACCTCATCCAGAAACACGCCGCAGAGCGTCATGCCCTGGATCAGCGCTGCGGAGCTTTCGTCCCTGCCGCCGAAGAGATAAAACCGGTTCGTCCTGCCGCACAGGGTGATGTCCACATAGTTCCGGCTCACCCGTTCCAGACAGGTGAACCCCAGGTTTCCCAGCAGCCCCAGCAGCGGCGTCATCACGTTGCGTTTCAGCGCCGTGATGGTCTTGCCGCACAAGGCGAAGCTGCCGCCCTGGAAACTGGTTATCGCCCAGCTGATAAACCCGATGGACATGGAAAGCGTCTTTCCCGAGCGGACTGCCCCGTCACAGATGATGGCGTCATAGTCCCGATAGGGCTTGCGGCTCCACCAGGACATGGCGAGCTTCTGCTTGGGAGAAAAGGTCTTAAACTCCATCGCCGTTCACCGCCTCTCCGCCGGAAAGCGCCGCAAGCAGTGTCTGCGCCGCCGCCTTGCTGTCCGCATCGCCGCTGTACTCATAGAGCGACGCCAGCGCCTTCAGCCGGTCAAAAAAGTGGATCTCCATGCCGCCGCTCTTGTCCCGCTTGATCGAGGACACCGGAAACAGATCCAGCTGTGCCACCTCTGCCGCCGTGGGCAGCTCTTCGCCCAGCAGGAGCCGCACCGCATCATTGGTGCGTCCGAACGCCAGGCGCTCCAGTCCGGCACGCACCATCGCCATGGGGTCATCATGAAGAACACTTCGATAGTTTGTCACCATGCGCCGATAGCACTGCTGCCGCAGGATCGCTGCGCCGTCCGCTGCTGCTGTCTCCGGCGGATAGCCGGCACACCTCGCCGCCTCTGCCCCATCCCCCAGTCTGGCGTAGTGACAGCAGAACAGGCTGCGTCTTTTGGTCTCTGCTGAATTTGACATATCTTTCCATTTCTCCTTTCGGTTTTCTGCGACAAGGATCGCATCTCATTGACGACCCCTCTCACTAATACCCCCGCAGAGGGCAAAAGTTGCACGCCGGCGTGCAACTATGAACTCGAATTTACACGATATCTTATGATTATTTACATTTAGAACGGCTTTTACCACGTTTTGGCTTGACAGATAGGTTCCGCCGTGCTATAATATATGCGTAATCAATATTATACGTCGTATAATATTGCAGGAGTAAAAAACAAGAGCCGATGCAGGCATCGACTCAAGGCGCTTTTGTACTATTTGAAAAGGCGAGTCAACTCCTCCGCCCTTCGGGCACCTCCTCTGGGAGAGGAGGCTAAATTGGCTCCTCTCATAGAGGAGCTGGCAGCCGCAGGCTGACTGAGGAGTCAATGTTCACCCCTGCGACAACCAAACACATCCGCCCCTGCAAAATCCCCTTTCCCAAAAACGACTCCTCTCTGAAAGAAGGTGAAACCATTGTCTGCATTTTCCATTGGAGCAACGCTGCTGGATGCTATGGTGCTGGCGCTGCTGACGAAGGAGGATACCTACGGCTATCAGATCACCAAGGACATCCAGGAACACTTTGCCGTATCCGAATCCACCTTGTATCCCGTGCTGCGGCGGCTGCAAAAAACGGCAGTCTCACCACCTATGACCGACCGTATCAAGGCAGAAACCGCCGCTATTACCGCATCACCGTCTCCGGCAGAGCGCTGCTGGATCAGTACCGGAAAGACTGGCTCACCTATAAACAACAGGTGGACTTTTTCCTGGACGAGAAATAATTGTAGTGCGATGTAAATTCTAAAACTTTATAGATTAGGCTCCCTTGAAAAGGGAGCTGGCAGCCGTAGGCTGACTGAGGGATTTGACTGTGAAACCAGCAATTCAAGAAAAAAATTTCACCAGAATCCCTCCACCAGCTTCGCTGGTTCCCCTTCCTTTTCAAGGGAGGCTTATTCCTATCGTTTTAACTGTTACATCGTAGTAAGGGGCGATGCAAACACCGCCCCGCATACACCCCCACAATCCCTCATCATCCAAAAAGCAATCTTCAAAAAAGGAGCGATATTCCTATGACACCACAAGCATACTGCGCCCGTCTGGAACAGGCGCTTTCCTCCATGCCGCCGGCAGAGCGGCAGGAGATCATCCGCTATTATCTGGAATTCCTGGAGGACGCCAGCGAGGACGAACGCAGCGCCCTCGGCACGCCGGAAGAACTGGCGCAGCGCATTCTCCGGGAAAACGGCATCTTTCCGCCGGACACCGCTGCCGCACCGCCGAAGAAAAATTCCAACCGCATTGCAAAATGGATCATCCTGGCGTGTACCTGCTATATCTGGATTCCGCTGCTCACCACCTGGTACAGCCTGCTGCTTACGGCGCTGATCGTCCTGGCGGTGATTCCCATTGCCCTCTGCGCCGCACTGCTGGGCGGACTGTTCACCTTTGTCCTGGCTTTGTTCCAGGATGTGCCGTCTGCGCTGATGCAGCTGGGCATGGGGCTTGCCTGCGGCGGCGTCGCTGCCCTGGTCGCTTATCCCATCTGGATCGCCTGCAAAAGCATTGTAAAATTCGCCCTGTTCACCACAAAAAAGATGTGGCACTTCGTCACGAAGGGAGACGATACCCCATGAAAAAACGCTGTATTCTGATCGGCGCAGTCTATGGGCTGGTGCTGCTGGGCTGGGGCATCACCGGGACTTTTTCCCCTGCCGCCCCGACCCGTTCGGAGCAGTCGGACAATGCCGTACCTGTAGAGACCATCCAGCTGGAACAGCTCTGCATCTGTCCGGGAAACACCTTTTCCGTCCGGACGAGCCAGCCGCTTTCCGCATCCCGGAATGGCTCGGTGCTTTCCCTGCGGCGGCAATGGCAGCTGTTTCAGCGCCACAGCGAAAACGATATCACCATTACCCTGCCGGCGGCGCAGTTTGCACAGCTGGAGCAGGCAGTTAATACGACCAAAAGGAGTGACCAGAAATGAAAAATGAAACCTTGGATCATCACCGGTGTCAGCCTGCTCTGTGCCGGAGCGATCTGCTGCGGCGCAGCCGTCCATGCCGGCGCACTGGATCAGAAACGCTACATGAAAATGCTGGATCTCACCGACTATACCGACACCCCGGACGGTGCTTTTTCCTCCGTGCTGATGGATATTGAAAGCGCCGATGTGACCGTGCAGAACGGCAGTGCGCTTTCCGTCGCCGCAAAGAATGTCCCGGAGGACAGCTACAGCGTCACCGTCGAAAATGACACTCTGCACATTCAGATGAGTTCCAACAACGAGCCGTGGTACAGCTTCACCCGTTTCGGATTCCACCCGTTTTCCGCGCCACGGGCGAAGATCACAGTGACCCTGCCGGATGCGGAATACCAGGCAGTGGCTGTGGCAAACAGTTCCGGAGACTGCACCGTTTCCGGCATCAGCGTCAGCACCCTGTCCCTGGATCTGGATTACGGCGACTGCTGGGTACAGAATGTGACGGCGGCGAGTCTGACTGCCGTCAACAAAGCCGGAGAACTGACGATCTCGGACAGCAGCGTCAGCGGCACGGCATCCCTGGTGCTGAATTACGGCGATCTCACAGCCAAAAACACCGAGGTGCAGAATCTGTGCAAGGTGAAAAACGATGCCGGGGACATCAATCTGACCGATTTTTCCTGCGGCAGCAGCGAAATGGAACTGGAATATGGCGATTTGAAACTGAAAAAATTCACCGAAACCGACAAGACCAAGTCTAGTGCATTCACCCTTTCCGATGGTGATGTGCGGTGCGAGACCAGCACGCTCTGGAACAGCAGCTTCGACATGGATTTCGGAGACATTCAGACCACAGACACGGCGCTGTACGGCAATACTGCCATTTCCATGGACTACGGCGATGTGCGGCTGAATCTCCACGGCAGCAACGCCGACTATAATGTGGGCTATTCCTACGCTGCCGGTTCGCTGAACGGCAGCAGCCCCAACCAGATCGCCATTACCGGTGACCAGACGCTGATGGATTCCAGCGTTACGTTTACGGAATGAGCTGAAACGCAAAAAACCGCATCGCCTCCGGAAAATTTCCCGGAAAGCGATGCGGTTTTCTATTTGTATTCGTTTCTGCTTACAGAACCACGCCGTTCTGTTCCAGCAGCGCCTGTGCCGTTGCCACAGAATCCACACCCTCGGCGTTCTTTACCGGGGCAAATTCCCTGGTGCGGTCTACCTCAAACGCCAGACAGCTGTCCTGCATATGCACCATATCCAGCACCAGCGTCTCGAACTTGTAGCCGTTGGGCGTGTCCGGCTTTACCAGCTCGCCCTGTTCGTTCAGATGTGCGATCTTCTTGTGTGCGATGTGCAGCGGAAAATCCGAACCCAGGGTGTGCATCAGCGCATCCACCCGGAACAGATAGTTCAGGATCACGCCGAACCGATAGGCGAGCGTGCCGTCCGGATTGCGGCGTGTGCGCATTTCCTCGGTCATCTCGTAGTATTCCACGATGGACGGCTTGTCGTCCTCCAGACATAGAACGCCTACACGCTCGTCCGGTGCCGCCTTGCTGACTACCTTTCCGCCGGACGCACAGCCCGACGCAATGGTCGCACCCAGGAATACCGGGTCAGCGATCTGCTGCAATACGTTGTCCACGGCGAATACGTTCAGCCACTCGATGCCGATCTCGTTGACCAGCTCCAGCAGACCGGCACGCTGCATGGAAGAGAACCAGCCGCCGTTGCCGTTGGGCGAGAGGACGATCTGATCCGGAGCGCTCATGAAGATCTTTCCGTTTTCGTCCACTGCCGGCTCGGTCTCCTGCCGGAAGAAATGCACATTGTCGGCGCTGTAGCCGAAATAGTCGTGTTCCTTCAGAAAAGCACGTGTTTCTGCGTCATTCTGCTCGCTGGTCATGATGAAAAGCGGCACATACGCCTGCGCCTCATCGGTCACCTTTTTTCAGATTGTGGATCAGACACTCAAAGATATACAGATCCCGTGTCTTTCCCATGTTGTACATTCCCTTGGGATGGTCGAATCCCAGCCGGGAACCCTGACCGCCTGCCAGCAGAACGGCGCCCACTTTTGCCTCCCGGATCGCCCGGAGACCGATCTTCCGGTATTCTTCTGATTTTTCAGCGATCTGTTCCAGCGTCGCCGCACCCAGGGGCGCAAAGCTGCCACGCTTTTTGTGCAGCGGCATCCCGGTTCTGAAATTGTGGACGCTCCAGCTGCAAGCCTTCGATCTGTTCCAGCAGGTGTGCCTGCTGTTCCGGCGTCAGCTGGTCGTAATAGCGGAGCAGGTGTTCCTGTCCATGCTCCGTCAGATATGCCAGTGCCTGTTCGTATGTCATATGCCATATACCTTTCTTGAAAAAACCGGTGCGTTACCCTCAGCGCCTGTTTCGCATCCCTTGCACCGGGCTTGTTGTTTTCTGGAAATGCCGTAATGTTCCGATGGCATTGCCGTACAAATGATAGTAACCGTATTATATCACAATCTTCGGAAAAAAACAAGTCTTTTTGTAAAAAAAACGTACGATTTCGGAAGAAAATGAGGCATATGCGAAATCGTTCCCACAAAATCCTACATAATTTTAACACAAAGAAAATGTATGCTTAACGGGAATACGGCACAAGCCCCAGGATCTCGAACGCCTGGGAGCGCTGCCACAGGTCGGCAGTCACGTAGATGTCAAAGCCCTCACCCGGCTGGCACTGCAATTCCTGGGGCGAGATCTTCGGCAGCCCGAACCCGGCCAGCATATTGGCGATCATGCCGCCGTGGGTAATCATGGCGCAGTGCAGCAGATCTTCCCGCATCATATCGGTGATGATCTCCCGGAGCGCCTTGAAAATGCGCAGCTGTACCTCCTTGACGCTCTCACCCTGTGGCGGACGGCAGTCCATGCCGCCTTTGAGCCACTCCTTGAACTCCGGCTTTTCCACCAGTTCGTCGGCGGACTTTCCCTCAAATGCGCCGAAATCCATCTCGATCAGATTGTCCACAGTCTGGATCTGCACGTCCGGGAACAGGATCTCTGCGGTCTCGGTACAGCGCCGCAGAGGGCTGCTGTACACCCGTGCCACATTGGGATATTGGAACTCGTCCATTTTTCCTGCAAGCTCGGCTGCGCCCTTGTCGGAAAGCGGAAAATCGGTTCTGCCGATGTAAATGCCCTTGTCGTTTGCGGCAGTTCTGCCGTGCCGGATCACGCTGATGCGATAACCTTTCATAAAAAAGAGAAACCTCCTGTGCAAAATTCTTGGGGAGACCAGTATCTCCGCAAAACCTGCCGGTTCTGTTGCGGAATAAGTCATAATTTCGTTGTAAAATAAACAATTATTTTCCGTTTACAAAAGAAACGGGTTGTATTATAATATAGGTTGAGGGCAACAACGCACAAAAACGGCATCCGTTTTTTGTGCAGTGTTGCCATATCTGCGCCGTTTCGGCGGATGCTGTTTCGCCGGAAGCGGCAGCAGATATACCTTTATTATATCATATTCCCCGAAGAAAAGAAAGATGTTTTTATGATTCGCTGGAAAAAAATTTTTGCCGCTCTGCCCCTGCTGCTGACGGCGTGCGCATCTCCCACAGAGCAGGCGCAGACAGAGACGGTCTGGGCGATGGATACGGCTTGTACCATTACCCTGCACGGCGGCGGCGTTTCTGAAACCGCATCCCTGCTGCGCACCCTGGATAAGATGCTGGACAACTACAGCACAGACAGCGCCGTTTCCCGGCTGAACCAGTCCGGGACGCTCTCCGGCGAGGAGGACGTTTCCCGTCTGGTGCAGGAGACGGCGGCGCTCCAGAGAACCTACGGGGACAGCGTGGATCTGACCGTGGGGCAGCTGACCCGGCTCTGGGGCATCACCACAGATACGCCCCACGTCCCGACCCGGGCGGAGCTGGCAGAAGTTCTGCCCACCATTTCCCCGGAACACGTGTCCGTCCAGGCGGACGGCACAGTTACTCTGACGGACGGCGCCCAGCTGGACTGCGGCGCTGTGGGAAAGGGCTACAGTCTGGATCGGGTCAAGGCGGCGCTGGACGAGTCCGGCACTGCCGCATGGGGTACGGTCTCTATGACCTCGTCCATTTTGTGCTACGGAGAAAAGCCGGACGGGGCAGCTTTTTCAGATCCAGATCCGTGACCCGGACGGAGACGGCACATTGGGGACGGTGTCAACTGACAGTTGTTTCTTGTCCACCTCCGGCGGATACGAACGGTATTTTTATTGCGGATGACGGCAAGAAATACTGCCACATCCTGGACCCGAAAACGGGAATGCCGGCGGAATCCGATCTGACCACGGTGACGGTGTTCTGCGACAGCGGACTGAAGTCGGACTTTCTCTCCACTCTCATCTGGATGGAGGGCAGCAAAAACCTGCCGGCGCATCTGAAAGCGAAGGACTACCAGATCGTCGCCCAGGACACCGCCGGAACGCTGTACGTCAGCGACGGGCTGGACTTCACACCCGACGCATAGCAAGCCGCATCACCCTTACAAGAGCCTTATTTATACAAGGCTCCCTTGAAAAGGGAGCTGGCAGCCGAGGGCTGACTGAGGGATTTTGCTGTGAAGTCTGCAATTCAAGGAAAGGCTTTACCGGAATCTTTCCAAATCATTCCCAACGCCTATCACAGAAACCATTTCATTTCTGTAGATATATCATGTAAAGCAACCCGAAAAAGCGAAAGGAGCTGTATTCTATGAAGAAACTGCATGGTGTGCGGCTGGCACACCATAAAAACAAGAGAACTGTGCCTCTGTTCCTCTGCCCCTGCCGAAACTGGTGCGTATTCCCATGAGTATGCACATCGGCGCACCCTGTACCCCTGCGGTAAAGCCGAGGGATACGGTGCTGGTGGGGCAGAAGATCGGGGACACGGATGCCTTTATGGCAGCACCCATCCACTCCGGCGTGTCCGGCACAGTAAAAGGCAATCTCCACCTACCGGATGTCCAATGGCAGAACCTGCCCCATGGTGGAAATCGAAACGGACGGACAGCAGACCGTCTGCCCCGATGTCTGTCCGCCCACGGTGACTGATAAGGAGAGCTTTCTCAAGGCGGTGCGGGAGAGCGGTCTGGTGGGCATGGGCGGCGCAAGCTTTCCCACCCATGTCAAGCTGAATCCCAAGCAGAAGGTAGACACCCTGGTCATCAACGCCGCCGAATGCGAACCCTACATCACTTCCGACTACCGCCAGATGGTGGAAGCGCCGGATGAGGTGCTGGACGGCGTTCTCCAGGTGCTGCACTGGCTGGATATTCCAAAGGCAGTGATCGGCATCGAGACCAACAAGCCGGAGGCGATCCGCATTCTCACGGAAAAAGCCAAGGCACACCCGGAAATCCAGATCTTTTTCCCTGCCCACTACCTACCCCCAGGGCGCAGAAAAGGTGCTGATCTATCACAGCCTGGGACGCACCGTCATGGAGGGTCAGCTGCCGGCAGACCAGGGCGTCATTGTGATGAACGTCTCTTCTGTGGCATTCCTCAGCCGCTATCTCAAGACGGGTATGCCTATGGTACAGCGCATGGTGACGGTAGACGGCGACGCTGTGGGAAAGCCGTGCAACGTGATCGTTCCCATGGGAACACCGGTGCAGGATGTGCGGGATTCCGCGCAGTGCGACATGGAGCGTGCGAAAAAAGCTGCTGTACGGCGGCCCGATGATGGGCATTGCCATCCCGGACACTGCCGACCCGATCCTGAAGGCAAACAACGCCGTTCTGGCGCTGGAAAACTTCGTTTCGCCGGAACCGTCTGCCTGCATCCACTGCGGCAGATGCGTCCACGCCTGTCCCCTGCGGCTTATGCCCACGGAAATCGCCAAGGCGTACCGCCGGGAGGACAGCGAGGCGCTGGGCAAGCTGAAAGTGACCCTGTGCATGAACTGCGGCTGCTGCACCTACGCCTGTCCGGCAAAACGCCCCGTGGCAGAGACCAACCAGCTGGCAAAGGCGTTCTATATGTCCAGTATTAAAAAATAAAAACTCCTCAGTCAGCCTGCGGCTGCCAGCTCCTCTGGGAGAGGAGCCAATTTAGCCTCCTCTTTAGAGGTGATTCCCCACGGGGTGGGGAAATGTCACCGCAGGTGACAAAAGGGACCGCTCAGTACGAGGTGCCCGAAGGGCGGAGGAGTCTTTGCCTCCCTTGAAAAGGCGCCCGTAGGGTGTACCTTGTGCTGAGGTGGCACGAAGTGCGGAGGGATAATCCCCCCTGTCAGCTTGCGCTGACATCCCCCTTTCAAGGGGGACTTCCTTGAAAAAAGTATCACTTTACTTTGTTTCGAGAAGATTTTATGCCTCCCTTGAAAAGGGAGGTGCCCGAAGGGCGGAGGGATATTCTCCTGTCACCGTAGGGGCGAACATTGTTCGCCCGAGACTCCTCAGTCAGCCTGCGGCTGCCAGCTCCTCTGAGAGAGGAGCCAATTTAGCCTCCTCTTTAGAGGTGATTCCCCACGGGGTGGGGAAATGTCACCGCAGGTGACAAAAGGGACCGCTCAGTACGAGGTGCCCGAAGGGCGGAGGAGTCAACCCCTTCTTAAAAAAAGAAATCCCATCCCCACCCAACACCCGAAAAAATAAACTCATGGAGGATGATAAACCATGTCATTACTTTCACAATTTCTCCGTCACCCCACGTGCGCAGCAGCATGACCACGCAGAAGATCATGCTGCTGGTGGTGCTGGCACTTGTGCCGGCGATCGTGGCGGCGACTGTGGTCTTTGGACCACGTGCTTTGTTTATGGTGATATACTGTGCAGTTATCAGTATGTTCACCGAACTGGTCTGTCAGCGGCTCATGCAGAAAGAAGTGACCGTGACAGACGGCAGCGCTATGCTCACCGGCGTGCTGCTGGCGCTGAACCTGCCGGTAACCCTGCCCCTGTGGGAGGCTGCCATCGGCTGCGTCTTTGCCGTTGCTGTGGTAAAACAGCTGTTCGGCGGTCTGGGCTGCAACTTTGCGAACCCTGCCATCACCGGACGTGTGTTCCTGCTGCTGTCCTTCGGCGGCGATATGACCACCTGGGTCAAGCCGTTCTATTATCAGGGCAATAACTTTATCGTCAAGCTGCTCATGGATAACCCCAGAATCCCGGACGGCGTCACCGGCGCAACCCCGCTTGCATCCGGAAACGCAAACCTGCTGGATCTGTTCCTGGGCAACGTGGGCGGCTCTCTTTGGTGAGACCTCGGCGCTGGCACTGCTCATCGGCGGCATTTTCCTGCTGGTCATGGGCATTATCTCTGGCATACCCCTGTGGCATACCTGGGCGGTCTGGCTGTGCTGGAACTGTTCTATACCATTGCCACCGGCGGCGAAATAACCGATGTGCTGTACGCCCTGCTCAGCGGCGGCGTTATCCTGGGCGCATTCTTCATGGCCACCGACTATGTGACAACGCCCATCACCGGAACCGGAAAGCTGATCTTCGGTCTGTGCTGTGCGGTGCTGACCTTCGTCATCCGGGAATTTGCCAATATGCCGGAGGGATGCTCGTTCTCCATCCTGCTGATGAACCTGCTGACCCCGTATATTGACAAGCTGACTATGACCCATCCTTTCGGCGCAAAGCCCGCAGTGAAAAAAGGAGGCGAAATAACATGGCAGAACAGAAAAATCCAGTGCAAAGGCAATGATTTTGCCGCCGCTGGTGCTGGCAGTCATCTGCGCTGTCTGCTGTGCCTTCCTGGCGCTGGCAAACATGGTGAACAAGGATAAGATCGCTGCCGCCGAGGCAGATGCCATCCAGTCCAGCCTGCAGCAGCTGCCGGATGCCGGAACCTTTGAAGAGATCACTGATTTCACCCCGGAGAACAACGAAAAGGCGACTGCCACCGGACTGTACCAGGATGAAAGAGGGACAGTTCGCCGTGCTGGTCACCGCAGACGGCTATAACAAGGGCGGTCTCCAGGTCGTGATCGGCGTGGATAAAGACGGTGCCGTCACCGGCGTGTCTTTCGTGACCGTTTCCGAAACACCGGGTCTGGGTACCAAGGTGCAGTCCAATCCGGAACTGCTGGTGGATAACCTGGTGGGACTGTCGGACGAAACGGTCGTAAACGGCGTGGATAATATCACCGGTGCAACCTATTCTTCCAAGGGCATGAAGGCAGCTGTGAACTGCGCACTTGCCACAGTCAGCGCAAATCAGGAGGTGACCGGCGCATGAACTACGGAAAGGAATTTACAAAGGGTATTCTGAAAGAAAACCCGACGCTGGTGGGACTGCTGGGTATGTGTCCCACACTGGCAGTCACAACGGCTGCGTTTAACGGCATCGGCATGGGCTTGTCCACCATGTTCGTGCTGATCTGCTCCAATATCGTCATTTCCCTGCTGCGAAAGGTGATCCCGGAACAGGTCAAGCTCCCCTGCTATATCGTCATCATTGCATCTTTCGTGACAGTCATCCAGTTCCTGGTGCATGGTTTTGTCCCGGCGCTGTATACCAGCCTGGGCGCATTCCTGGAACTGATTACTGTAAACTGCATCATTCTGGGACGGGCAGAGATGTTCGCCTCGAAAAATAACGTGCTTGCCTCGGCGCTGGACGGCGCCGGCATGGGTCTGGGCTTTACCCTGGCGCTGTTCCTCATGGGCAGCGCCCGTGAGATCCTGGGCAGCGGCACCTGGTTCGGACTGACCATCCCGGGCATGGTGGGACACACCATGAGCCTGTTTGTCATGCCGGCAGGCGGCTTTCTGGTGCTGGGCTTTGTGATCGCCGTGGTCTGCGCCCTGTCCAAAAAGCAGCCGCCGAAGAAAATCGGCTGTGCAGGATGTCCCAATGCGGCATCCTGCGGCGCAAAGTGTGAGGAGGCTGACGCATGAGTACTTACATTGCCATTATCATTGCTGCCGTACTGACCAATAACTTCGTCCTGTCGAAGTTCTACGGCTGCTGCCCGTTCCTGGGCGTATCGAAAAAGCTGGACTCCAGCGTGGGCATGGGTGCCGCCGTGGTTTTCGTCATGCTGTGCGCATCCCTGTGTACCTATCCCATCTACTATTTCATTCTGAAACCCCTGGAGCTGACCTACCTCCGGACAGTGGCATTTATCCTGGTCATTGCCGTATTTGTACAGCTGCTGGAAATGGTCATCAAAAAGCTGATGCCGCCGCTGTATAAGACCCTGGGCGTTTATCTGCCCCTTATCACCACCAACTGCGCTGTGCTGGGCGTTACCATCATGAACATTGATGAGAGCTATAGCTTTGGGCAGTCTCTGGTGAATGCCGTGTTCTCCGGCGTGGGCTTTGCCCTGGCAATGGTGATCTTTTCCGGTGTCCGTTCCCGTGTGGATGATGCGGACAGCGAGACCCCGAAGATGTTCCGTGGCGTTCCGGCAACGCTCATTGCGGCAGCGATCGTGTCCATGAGCTTTCTGGGCTTCGGCGGACTGGGACAGTAAGGAGGATGTGCCATGGAATTTGTCTATCCCATTTTGATTTTTTTTGTTGTCATGGGCATCGTGTTCGGTGTCCTGCTGGTGGTGATCTCAAGGTATTTGCCGTTGAGACCGATGAGCGTGCCGTCAAGATCACCGAGGCGCTACCCGGCGCAAACTGCGGTGCCTGCGGCTATGCCGGCTGTGCAGACTATGCCGATGCCATCGTAAACAAGGGCGCTCCCATGAACGCCTGTCTCCCCGGCGGCGCCAATGCTGCGGCAGCCATCGGCGGGATCATGGGCGTTTCGGTGTCTGCATCCGAGCGGATGATCCCGGTGCTGCACTGCAACGGCAACTGCGACGCCACCAACCGGAAGTTCACCTTTGACGGCGTGCAGTCCTGTACGGCAGCAAAGCGGTTTTACGGCGGCACAGGCGTCTGTGCCTATGGATGTCTTGGACTGGGGGATTGCGTTTCCGTCTGTGAAAACGATGTCATCTCCATCAAGAACGGCATTGCCACATTCTGCACGGAAAAGTGCGTCTCCTGCAATAAGTGCGCCAAGGTCTGTCCCAACGGACTGATCGAGCTGCGCCCGGAGAAGAAAAAAGGTGGACGTGCGCTGTTCCTCCCGGAACACGGGAAAGACGGCGATGCAGTCCTGCAAGAATTCCTGCATCGGCTGCAAAAAGTGCGAAAAGGTTTGCAAGTTTGAGGCGATTATCGTGGAGAATGCTTATCCGGTCATCGACTATGATAAGTGTAAGTCCTGCGGTCTCTGCGCCAAGGAATGCCCCAGAGGGTGCATTGAAAACCTGCGCAAGCCGAAGGTTGTCGCTCCGAAGCCGGAACCGGCAAAGGAAAAGCCGGCGGAAAAGGCTGAGGCAGAATAAAGAATATACTGCGCAAAAAATCCGGTCTGCCTCTTGACAAACCGGATGGAAACGGGTATAATGAAAATAGAAAGAGTGCATCGGAAACGGTCTGCTCCCAATGATAGGTTATGAAATAACCGCCCAAGTTTGGTCGCTAGGGGCGGTTATTTCCGTTTATTGCGGTTTTGCAAAATCAAAATGATATCGCATACAACATTGCACAAAGCAAAAAACTCCATCCAAGTCATCGCAATCACTCCCTCCCGGGAGCAGGATTCGACCGCCGAATACATATTATGTACCCGTTCCAATGCACTCTGATTGTTATTATACTACATCCTGCCGAAAACTGTCAAGCCAAAAAAATACGCAAAAATCCGGTCTGCCCCTTGACAAACCGGATGGAAACGGGTATAATGAAGATAGAAAGAGCATACCAGTAGACGGTTGCTCCCAATCTAAGAATGGCTTTTAGAAATAGCCGCCTTATGTGGAAGTGAGGCGGTTATTTCTGTTTGTTCTTAAAATTTAAGTAAGCAAGGTATGCCTTGAATACATCACAAACAATGCTGATCAGCTTGACAATAACATCAAGTTCCATGCACATACACTCCCTTCTGGGAGCGTGGATTAACCGCCTACCGTTTTCGGTATGCCCTAGGGTAGTTATAGCATATTTTGCCGAAAACTGTCAAGCCAAAAAGCACGCAAAAAATCCGGTCTGTCCCTTGACAAACCGGCTGGAAACGGGTATAATAAAGATAGAAGGAGCATACCGGCAGACGGTTGCTCCCATGTTTAAGAGATTAAAGAAATAATCGCCTAAGTTGGTAGCTGAGGGCGGTTATTTCTTTTTTGTGATGATTGTCCTTGTTATGAAAGATGCCGTAAAGGATTCCTGTATATGTTGCAAGGAATGTCAGAAGTGCAAACAAATCTGACCATGTCACATAATGTTCCATTCGATCACCTCCCATCGTACAAAAAGTACATGGGAGCTGGAAATCAAACCGTCCACCGTTTTCGGTATGCCCTAGGGTATTACTATACCACATCCTGCCGAAAGCTGTCAAGAAAAATCAAACCTCACAAACGCAAAAAAGCGGTGTACTTTTCAGTACGCCGCTTTTTTTCACTTCTTCTATTTTCGGGAAAGCATAAATCAGAAACGAACGCTTACGAATGTGTAGAGTAGTTCGGTGCTTCCTTGGTGATCTGAATGTCATGCGGATGGCTCTCCAGCAGTCCGGCATTGGTGATCTGCACGAACTTTGCCTTTTCGTGGAGCAGCTCGATGGTCTTGCAGCCGCAGTAACCCATACCGGAGCGGATACCGCCCACCAGCTGAAATACAGAATCGGCAACACTGCCCTTATACGGTACACGGCCTTCGACACCCTCCGGAACCAACTTCTTTGCGCCTTCCTGGAAGTATCTGTCCTTGGAACCGTTTGCCATAGCAGCCAGGCTGCCCATGCCACGGTATACCTTGAAGGAACGTCCCTGGTAGATCTCGGTCTCTCCCGGAGACTCCTCGCAGCCTGCCAGCAGCGAACCCAGCATAACCACATTTCCGCCGGCAGCCAGTGCCTTTACGATATCGCCGGAGTACTTGATACCGCCGTCTGCAATGACCGGAATGTTGTGTTTCATGGCAACCTGTGCCACGTCATAGACTGCTGTGATCTGCGGTACGCCGATGCCGGCAACGATACGGGTGGTACAGATAGAACCCGGTCCGATGCCTACCTTAACCGCATCCACGCCGGCCTCGATCAGAGCCTCTGCCGCCTCTGCGGTAGCAATGTTTCCGGCAATGACCGGAACGTGCGGAAAGGCTTCCTTGACCTTTTTTCAGCGTAGTCATAATGTTCTTGCTGTGACCGTGTGCAGAGTCCAGCACCAGAACGTCTACCTGCGCATCCACCAGAGCATGCGCACGCTCCAGCACATTTGCAGTGATGCCGATGGCAGCGCCGCAGAGCAGGCGGCCCTTTTCGTCACGGGCAGAGTTCGGGAACTGTACTGCCTTTTCGATATCCTTGATGGTGATAAGACCCTTGAGATAGCCTTCGCCGTCTACCAGCGGCAGCTTTTTTCGATCTTGTGCTGGCGCAGGATCGCCTGTGCCTCTTCCATGGTCGTGCCGACCGGAGCGGTAATCAGGTTTTCCTTGGTCATAACTTCAGAGATCGGACCGTTATAGTCGGACAGAAAACGCATATCACGGTTGGTGATGATGCCCACCAGCTTGCCCACATTGTCCACGATCGGAACGCCGGAGATCTTGTACTTGCCCATCAGCGCATTTGCATCGGATACCAGGTGATTTTCGGTCAGAGAGAACGGGTTGACGATAACGCCGTTTTCCGAGCGCTTTACCTTGTCCACCTCGTCTGCCTGCTGTTCGATGCTCATATTTTTGTGGATGATACCGATGCCGCCTTCACGGGCGATGGCGATCGCCATTCTTGCCTCGGTCACGGTGTCCATTGCCGCCGTCATGATCGGTGTGTTCAGATAGACATTGCCGGCAAGTCTTGTGCGCAGGTCGATCATATTCGGTGTTACGTCAGATTCTGCCGGGATCAGCAGCACGTCATCGAATGTCAGCCCCTGCTTTCCAAACTTTTCACACAGTCCTGTTTCCATAGAATGACCTCCTCAATCTTTCCAGATCAGTTCTGCAAAGGTCTGCCGCAAAAAAAGAAACAGAGTGGTGCGTGTCCTTCGCAAAGCTGTCTTTCTGTTGTGTTTTCGGAGTCCGTTCACAGCATCGCCGCAGCATACGCCCGGCGCCGCCGATGCCCGGATTCCAGAGAACCTGTCCGCAGGATAGGCAGACAGGTTCGTCATCAGGTTATTGTATTTATCATACTCTTTTTTTTTGTCGATTTGTCAAGGGTTTCGGCATCTACAAGGGGAATTTTACAGCTTTTCCAAAATTCTGTCTTATTCTGTCAGCTTGAAAAAACATACCGTAGGGGGTCGATGCCCAGCCCATTGCCCAGCGGAAATGGCGACGGCAGACTTGCCCAAGGATAGCAAGCCACATCGACCCGTCATTTTGAAAAAGGCTTACCCCTACGATATGCCTTTTCAAAATGGGAAAATCGACTCCTCCGCCCTTCGGGCACCTCCTCTGAGAGAGGAGGCTAAATTGGCTCCTCTTTTAGAGGAGCTGGCAGCCGTAGGCTGACTGAGGAGTCCTAGGCGAACGATGTCCGCCCCTACGAGATAATTTCCACCGAACTATTGCACCGCCGCTCGGCTTTAAGAATTCTTTAAGAAATCTGCACTATACTATGGAATAACAGGAAAGGCAGAACATTCCGATCTGCCGCCGCTTCTCATTTTCCAATTCCTGCCCTGCGGCAAAACGCCGCTGTTCCGAAGGCAGGGGAAAACACTCCGCAACAGATCGTAACAAAGGAGAAGTGAACAACATGAAAAAAATCTCGCACCGCTATGTGCGGAAAACCGCAGCCGGCGTGGTCGCTCTGTCCATGCTCTGCGCCGCTGCAATCCCTTCGGTTCTGGCTATGCCTGCCGGCGCAGCCAGCGCATCCGGCGACCTGAACGGTGACGGCTCTGTCACTGCCGCCGATGTGGCAATCCTGCAAACCTCACTTCTGGGCGGCACTGCCCTCACCGCAGAACAGTACGCCAACGCCGATGTCACCGGTGACGGCGCTGTGGATGGTCTGGATCTGACCCGGCTGCGGCAGATGGCTGCGGTCGTTCCCGTAAGAGACGCCATCGCCATCCACCTCAGCGACAGCGGTATTACCGTAGAGGGCGACACCAAGGGTGTGACCGCCGTTTCCGGAAAGGCTGTCACCATCTCTGCCTCCGGCAACTACACCGTAGACGGCTCGATCACAGACGGACAGATTCTGGTGAACATCCCGGATACCACAGCGGATTCTGACGCAGTTTCCCTGTATTTGCAGGATGTGACCATGACCTCTTCCAACGGTGCCCTGCATTCTGGGACAGAGCGCAAAGAAACTGAAACTGACCTGCTCCGGTGAAAATACGCTGACCGATACTGCCGCCGAGGCAAACGCCGACACCAGCGGCGTGATCTACGGCGACTGTGATATTACTGTTACCAAGAACAGTACCGGCACGCTGAACATCACCAGCAGTATGAATACGGCTATCCGTTCCAAGGACGACATCAAGCTCAACGGCGGCGCTGTCGTGATCAATACCGATGTGGACGACACTTCCGACGCCGATGCCATCCGGGCAAACAATACCCTGGAGGTAGACGGCGCATCGGTTTCCATTACCTCTTCCGCAGACGGTCTGAAATCCTCCAAGGAAGACGTTTCCATCCTCTCTGGCAAGGTGAGCATCAAGGTAGGCACTGACGCAGTACAGGCGGCAACTGCCCTCAATATCTCCGGCGGCACGGTGATCGCCAGCGGCGACCGTGGCTTTACCCTGGATGAAAACGGCACACTCGCCATTACCGGCGGCGATGTGCTGGCGACAGCCACCGACTACGCATTCGGCATGGATTCTTCCGGTGCGGCAGTGACTGTAGACACTTCCGGCTGCACCCAGGGCGTGGTACAGCTGGACTATGCGGCAGAGTGGAAAAAGAGCAACGCTGTGACTTTGAAGAAGGGCAGCGATACTGTCTTTGAAATGACGCCGAATAAGAAGTACACCTATGTGCTGGCAAGCGGCGCAAAGCTCTCCGGCACAGACAGCTATACCCTCTATACCGGCGGCACGCAGATGAACCACAGCGGTTCGGACAACGGCACATTTGCCATGACCGGTACGCTGACCAAGTTCACCGATGTCAAGGAACTGACCGGCGGCAGCGAACTCCCGGATGATGACAGCGTTGTCACTGCCCTGGTCTACAGCGGCAGCAGCGTGACGGCAACCAACGCCTCCGGCGGCGTAGTCTCCAATCCGTCCAATCTGACCATCTCCGGCGCAAATGTCACCATTACGGCATCCAGTGAGATTTCTGTCAGCGGCGAAAGCACCAGCGGACAGCTTGCCGTCAACGTGGACAAAACGGCAGAGCCGGAGGGCAAGGTGGTGCTGAACCTGGAGGGACTGACCCTTTCCAACAGCAGCGCTGCGCCCATCTATGTTGAGGCGATCGGCGATGAGGTGCAGATCTCTGCCAAGAACGGCACGACCAACACCATTTCGGACGGCACATCCCACACGGATACCTATGTGGACAGCGACGGCAATACCAACACCGTAAACGGGGCGATCTTCTCCCGTGACGATCTGAAGCTCAAGGGCAAGGGTACGCTGATCGTCAACGGCAATACCGAGGACGGCATCGTCTGCAAGAACGATCTGAAGATCTGGAACGGCAATATTACTGTCAACGCCGCAGATGACGGCATCCGTGGCAATGATTCGGTACGCATCGGCGACCCGGATGCCGCCGATTACAGCAGCCTGTCTGTGACCGTAAACACCAATAACGGCAGCTCCGGCGGCGACGGCATCAAGACCAACTCCGACGAGGACGGCAAGGGCTATGTCACCATCAACGGCGGCACGGTCAACATCGACTCCTACGCAGACGGCATCCAGGCAGAGCAGACCTTTACCATGAACGGCGGCGAACTGAACATCACCACCTATCAGGGCTCGAACTTTACCGGCAGCGCATCCGGCGGCAACGGCGGCTGGGGCGGCGGCATGGGAGGCAATGACGGCAACTCCAACAAGACCGACATCAGCGCCAAGGGCATCAAGGCTGTGGGCGTGTACGACGAGGCAGGCACGACCTGGCAGAGCGGCGGCGATCTGATCGTCAACGGCGGCACGATCACCATTGACTCTTCCGACGACAGCCTCCACTGCGGCGGCGATATGCAGCTGCTGGGCGGCAGCATGACACTGGCGACCGCAGACGACGGCGCACACAGTGACCATGCTCTGACCATCGGCAGCACCGGCGGCGATTATGATGCGCCTTATGTGAACATCACCAAGTCCTATGAGGGCATCGAAGGCGTGGATATCACCCAGAACAGCGGTACGGTTATGGTAACCTCCAGCGACGACGGCTATAATGCCGCAGGCGGCGCAGACAGCAGCGGCAACAATAACAGCGGCGGCTGGGGTCAAGGCAGCTGGGGAGGACCCGGCGGCGGAAGTTCCAGTGACGGCAGCCAGACCATGACCTTTAACGGCGGCTATGCCTATGTGAATGCAGCCGGCGACGGTCTGGTCTCCAACGGCAATATCGACGTCAACGGCGGCTATGTCTTTGTATCCCAGACCGGCGGCGGAAACGGTCCGCTGGACTGCGGCGACAGCAACAACTCCATCACCTATTCCGGCGGCACGGTCATTGCGGCAGGCAGCAGCGATATGTTTGAAACACCCAGCAGCTACTCTTTCCTGTCTACGACCTCTGTTTCTGCCGGTCAGACCATTACCTTTACCGATGCCAGCGGCAATGTGCTTGCCACATTCACCCTGCCGAACGGCTCTGCGGAAATGGTAATGTGCAGCCAGGAATCCAGCGTCACCTGCTATACCGGTGGCACACTCTCCGGTACGACCTATTTTGCCAGCCAGGACAGCACGAATCGCTGCGGCTATGGCGGAACGATCAGCGGCGGTACGGCCGTATCTGCTAGTTCCGGCGGCAACAGCGACCCGGGAGGCGGCGGAAATAACCGCCCGTTCTGAGCACAGGCAATCTGACGCTTTGGCATAAAACAGCTATCTCCTTGAAATATGCCTATTTTCAGGTAAAAACATTCCCCCCTCATCCAAACCCTTCTGCACCGATGTAAGTGCAGAAAAAACGGAGACACCGAGTCAGATCGGGTCTCCGTTTTTTTTTTCTTGACAGGTTTTGATGGAATGTGGTATAATAAGAGTCCAGAGCATACCGAAAACGGTGGACGGTTTGATTTCCAGCTCCCATGTATTTGATACGATGGGAGGTGATACAATGGAACATTACGTAACATGGTCAGAGCTTTTAGCGCTCCTGACATTTCTGGCAACATATACAGGAATCATGTACAGTATTTTTCATAATAATCACAAAAAGAAATAACCGCCCTCAGCTACCACACTAGGAAACGGTTATTTCTTTTACTATTTTCTATCATGGGAGCAACCGTCTGCCGGTATGCTCTTTCTATCTTTATTATACCCGTTTCCATCCAGTTTGTCAAGGGGCAGACCGGATTTTTTGCGTATCTCCGGCTTGACAGTTTTCGGCAGAATGTGGTATAATAACAATCAGAGTGCATTGGAACGGGTACATAATTATGTATTCGGCGGTCTAATCCTGCTCCCGGAAGGGAGTGATTGCGATGACTTGGATGGAGTTTTTTGCTTTGTGCAATGTTGTATGCAATATCATTTTGATTTTGCAAAACCGCAATAAACGGAAATAACCGCCCCAGCGTCCAACTAGGCGGTTATTTCTAAATAACAATCTTAGTGGGAGCAGACCGTTTCCGATGCGCTCTTTCTATCTTCATTATACCCGTTTCCATCCAGTTTGTCAAGAGGCAGACCGGATTTTTTGCGTATCTGCGGCTTGACAGTTTTCGGCAGAATATGCTATAATGATACCCTAGGGCATACCGAAAACGGTGGACGGTTTGATTTCCAGCTCCCATGTATTTGATACGATGGGAGGTGATACAATGGAACATTACGTAACATGGTCAGAGCTTTTCGCATTTCTGGCACTTCTGATTGCATTCGCATCCTTGTTATATACAATTTTCCATGATAATCACAAAAAGAAATAACCGCCCTCTGCGACCAAACTGAAAGCGGTTAATTCTTATTTACCTATTTCATGGGAGCAACCGTCTGCCGGTATGCTCTTTCTATTTTCATTATACCCGTTTCCATCCAGTTTGTCAAGGGGCAGACCGGATTTTTTGCGTGTATTTTCCCGTGAAAAGGCTCAAAAACTCGTTCGTTTCTGCGCCGGCAGCTTGCACAATCTGTAACTTCCATGTGTTTCCATAAAATTTTTTGCGGCTAAATCCGTGAAAGTGTGCAGAAATTGTGGGAAAGCACCGGAAAATCCACGCAATTTCGCCGTTTTTCCGAATTTCACAAAATGAACAAAAATCCGCCCCGGATTTTCACTCGCTTGACATTTTCACCGGAAATTGCTATAATATTTAGGAACTGTTTTGCGGGATTTCTGTATAATTTGTAGAATTCCCGAAGGGTGCGCCGCTGGAGATGCGGTCATCCGCAGAAAAGTGACGATCTGTGCAGCTTGCACAGAAGGTTAGAGTGTGGCATCCCGAAAAGACGTGCAGTGTATTTTTCCGGAGACACGCTCCGGAATACGTCTGTCATCGCAGCAGACAGAAAGAAGGGTGGAAGAGCCTTGGCGAACTACAAATGGCACAGCCGTGCCGCAGCAGCCGTGCTGGCTTGTCTGATGACGGCGGCGGCGCTGCCCCTGTCCACAGCATTTGCGGCAAAGGCACCAAGCACAGACACAGCGCAGACCACGGCGGTATCTGCGGAAGAGACCGGAACGGATACCGGCGGCGACCTTTCCTATGAGGAACAGGAGACCTACAGCGACTATTACGACACCTATCGGGACGAACCACGCCCCGAGGCGGAGATCCTGCTGAGCGGCGCAGATTTCCAGAAGGCGGACTGCACCGGTTATGAGACCGGCAGCTATTCCGATCGGAACGGCGAGAGCCGGGAAAATGTGCTGGTCTGGAACAGCGCAGAGGGCAGCTTCAGCTATACGCTGAATGTGCCGGAGACCGGGTTGTACTGCGTGCAGGCATCCTATTGTCCCATCGTCTCCAATACTGCCGAGATCTCTGTGTCTCTGGCAATCGACGGCGAAGTGCCTTATGATACGGCGTCCCGTCTCAAACTAAATAAGGTATATCAGAATCAGTCGGAGATCAAGACCGACGATTCCGGCAACCAGGTGCGTCCGACACAGGAACAGACCGAACTGTGGCAGACCAGCTGGATCGGCGATTCGGACGGTCTGTTCAATGACCCGGTGTTCTTCTATCTGGAAAAGGGGACCCATGAGATCACCCTTTCCTCCCAGAAGGCATACTTCGCCCTGGAATCCCTGCGCTTTGCACAGCCGGACGAAGTTCCCACCTATGCGGAATATACCGACAGCGTCAATGCTGCGGTGTCCAAGGAAGATACACCCTCCGGCGTTGTCCGCATCGAAGGCGAAAACGCCGTGCTGAAATCGGATTCCGTGCTGTATCCGACCTATGACAACTCCACCAGCGCCATCCCGCCCTCTGACCCGAAACACATGGTGTACAACACCATCGGCAGCGGCAACTGGGAAAAGGCGCTCCAGACCATCACCTGGAAGGTGGATGCAAACGCACTGCCGGGAGACGGCTGGTATAAGCTGGGCATCAAGGCACGCCAGGAAGAAATGCGTGGTTTTTACTCCAACCGCCGCATTTATATTGACGGCACAGTTCCAGCCAGGAATTCGATCAGGTGAAGTTCTACTACGACACCGACTTCCGCATGACCACCGTCCAGAACGGGGACGGCGAGGATGTGTATGTCTACCTCACAGCAGGGGAAGAACACACCATCACCATGGAGGTCATCCCTGGCGAGATCGGTGACTCCATGCGTCAGCTGGATGCCATTGTCCTGGATCTGAACACCTATTACCGGAGGATCGTGATGATTACCGGACCGGAGCCGGACAAGTATACCGATTATTATGTACACGAAAAGATCCCGGAACTGGTAGACGAATTCCAGCGCATTTCCGGGGAACTGAAAGAGATCCAGGGACACATTGAGTCGCTGGCGAACTCCAAGGGTTCTGAGGCGGCGTCGCTGGAACAGATGACCGTGATCCTGGACAAGTGCGTCGACGATCCGCTGAAGATCCCGAATTATCTGTCCCAGATCAAGGATTATATCACATCCCTTTCCTCCTGGATGCGTGACTATCGTGACCAGCCGCTGGAAGTGGATTATCTGGAGTTGGCGTCTCCGGACAAGGATTTCCCGTCCATCAAGGCGGGATTCTGGAGTTCCCTCTCCTATAGCTTCCAGCGCTTTACGGCATCCTGGGACGAAAGCTATAACTCGCTGTCCTCCACCACAGGGGACGATGCCATCGAAGTCTGGGTGTCCCTGGGACGTGACCAGGCGCAGGTGGTAAAAGACCTGGTAGAATCGGAGTTCCAGCAGCAGTACAACGTGCCGATCTCCATTAACCTGGTAGTCGGCGGCGTAGTCGAGGCAACACTGGCGGATAAAGGTCCGGACGTTGCCCTGTTCCTGGGCGGCGAATTCCCGGTGAACCTGGCTGCCCGTGGACTGCTGGCGGACGTTTCCAAAATGGACGGCTATGACGAAATGACAAAGCTGTACCAGGAAAACGCCATGGTGCCGTATCAGTACGAAGGCGGCACATACGGTCTGCCGCTGACCCGGAGCTGGGCGATGATGTTCTACCGCAAGGACGTTCTCAGCGAACTGGGCTTTACCCAGGCACCCCAGACTTGGGAAGATCTGATCGATATGCTCCCGGCGCTCCAGCGGAACTATATGTCTGCCGGTCTGGTGCTGCTTGCGCTTGCGGCGGATGCCAACCAGGCGACCATCTCTGCGGCGACGGAATCCGGTCTGACCTTTGCGTCCCTGCTGCTCCAGCGTGGCGAGAACTATTATAATGCGGCGCAGACGGAGACTACCTTTAATACCAACGCCGCCATTGACGCATTTGAGATGTGGACGGATTTCTACACCAAGTATGACTTCGACCAGCAGTACGATGCGTTCAGCCGGTTCCGTACCGGGGAATATCCCATTGTGGTTTCAGACTACTGCACCTTCTTCAACCAGCTGGCAGTGGCAGCGCCGGAGATCGACGGACTGTGGGGATTTGCTCCCATTCCGGGTACGCTCCGGGAGGACGGCACCATTTCTCACGCTGTCAACTCCAACAACACCGGCGCAGTCATCTTTAATAAGGTAGACAAAAAGACAAACGGCCTGGAAAATGCGTGGACGTTCCTCAAGTGGTTCTGCTCCACCGATGTCCAGGTAGAATACGGCACCCAGATCGAGGGACTGCTGGGACAGATGGGACGGTACGCAACGGCAAACACCGAGGCGCTCACCCAGCTGGCATGGTCCACCGATGAGGCAAACACCATTCTGGGTGCAATGGATGAACTGGAAGAGATCCCGATCATCCCGGCATCCTATTCCGTCACCCGAAATGTGATGAACGCATTCCGTGACGTCGTCAACAACAACGAGAATCCCCGTGATACGCTGATGTCGTACAACCGGGACATCAACGAGGAGATCACCAGAAAGCGTGAGAACCTCGGATTAGATACTTAACGAAAAAGGAGGGAATCCCCTTGGATACTGCCGAGATTGGCAAAAGAACCCGACAGGAAAACCGGCGGCTCACCTGGCTGGCAGTCAAGCAGAACAAGGCGAGCTATCTGATGATCGCTCCATTCATGCTGTTTTTCCTGGTATTCACCATCGTACCGGTCGTGATGTCCCTGCCGATGGGCTTTACGGATTTCAACATGGTACAGATGCCGAAATTTGTGGGACTGTCCAACTATACCACCCTGTTCCTCTCGGACAAGGTGTTTATCCAGTCCATCCGTGTGACCCTGGTGTTCGCCCTGTTCACCGGTCCGATCAGCTATGTGCTGTGTTTCCTGCTGGCGTGGCTCATCAATGAGCTGCACCCGAAACTCCGCACCATCTTTACCCTGATCTTCTATGCGCCGTCCATGGCGAACGTCTATACCGTCTGGAAACTGATTTTCAGCGGCGACTCCTACGGCTATCTGAACTCGTTCCTCCTGGATCTGGGCATCATCAGCTCGCCCATCCAGTGGCTGACCGACGGCAGCTATGTGCTGGGCGTCACCATCGTGGTGCAGATGTGGATCAGCCTGGGCGCCGGATTCCTGGCGCTCCGTGCCGGATTCCAGAACATCGACCGCTCGCAGTATGAGGCAGGCGCAATCGAAGGCATCAAGAGCCGCTGGCAGGAACTGATCTACATTACCATCCCGTCCATGGGACCGCAGCTGATGTTTGCGGCAGTCATGCAGATCGTCAGCTCCTTCACCGCCGGCACAGTCTCCCAGAATCTGGTGGGATTCCCCAGCACGGACTACAAGGCGCACACCATCATGAACCACGCCTATGACTACGGCTGGATCCGCTATGAGATGGGTTATGCCTCTGCGATCTGTATGATCTTGTTTATCGTGATGTATATTCTGAACAAGCTGATCGGCAAGGTTCTCAGCAAGTATATGGACTAAGGAGTGTGCAGTATGGCAAAAAAAGAAAAGGTATACGGCACACACCTGAAGGTATCGACCAAGCGTGCCGGGCATAAGATCGGCGGCACGGTGGGGATTTTTTGTGTTCCTGCTGGTGCTGGCATTGTTCATGGCGCTGCCCATCTATCTGGCAGTGGTCATGTCGCTGAAACCGGTGCAGGAACTGTTCGTGTTCCCGCCGAAACTGTATGTCATTGATCCCACCCTGTCCAACTACAGCGCCATGTTCCGGCTCTGCTCCGACCTGTGGGTGCCGTTTTCCCGTTATGTATTTAATAGTATCTTTGTCACCGTATCCGTTACTGTGTGCCAGGTCATCTTCTCCGCCATGGCGGCGTTCTGTCTGGCAAAGGTGCGTTTTCCCGGTGCAAAGGCGATCAATGCGATCATCGTCGTTGCCCTTTTGTATCAGAGCAACGTCATCTATATCATGCAGTATATGGTCATGGCAAAGATGGGCATGATCGACACCTACTGGGCGCTGATCCTGCCGTCTGTGGCTGCGCCGATGAACCTGTTTCTGATGCGCCAGTCCATGACCCAGGTACCCGATGCCATGATCGAGGCGGCGAAGGTGGACGGCGCAGGAATGTTCCGCATCTGCTGGCAGGTGGTCATGCCGAACCAGAAGCCGGCGCTGATGACTGTCATCATCTTCTCGTTCCAGGCGGCATGGAACATCCAGGGCGGTACGCTGGTATTCAGCGAATCCCTCAAGACCCTGCCCACCGTGGTGCAGCAGGCAGCATCTGCCGGTCTGGCGAGAGCCGGCGTGGCAATGGCGGCCGCCGTGTTCATGCTGGTGCCGCCGATCGTCATCTTCATGCTGGCACAGCGGCAGGTCATCGAGACCATGGCACATTCCGGAATCAAGGACTAAGGGAGGGTGAAGATTTTGCAGAAAAAGGCAAACCATCTGGCGGCGGCAGTTTTTTCCGCACTGATGCTGACGGCAGCCATAGGCGCTCCGGCGGTTTCGGCGGAACATTACAACGTCTATAACTACGACTGCTGGGGCGAGGCGGTTCCGGCGCAGGCAGGCTATGCGGCACAGCGTGCCGTGAGCGGCCAGGATCTGGGCTGCGGCGCATTCAACACCCCGTCCGATCTGTTCCGGGACTGGGAGGATCGCTTTATATTGCAGACAGCGGAAACAACCGCATCGTTGTCACAGACGGCGATTTTTCAAAGGCGACCAGAATTTATGACAAGCTGAAAACCGAGGACGGCGAGACCACGCTGAAAGATCCGGAGGGCATCTATGTGTCTCAGGAGACCCAGTGTATGTACATCGCAGACACCGGAAACTCCCGGCTGCTGGTGTGCGATCTGGACGGCAATGTGCAGATGGAACTGAAACGGCCGGACTCGACCCTGTATGAAAATGAGACCTTTAAGCCCCAGAAAGTCGTTGCGGACAAAGCCGGCAACATCTATATGGTGCTGAACAACATCACCAACGGTGCGGCAATGTTCAACAGCGACGGCGAATTCCAGGGCTATTTCGGTGCGAACTCCGTGGACGCAACCGCAGAGGTGGTGGCGAACTACTTCTGGAACCTGTTCGCCACCGATGAGATGCGTGCCAACTCGTCCCGTAACGTGGCGGCAGGCATCACCAGCTTTGACGTTGACGAAGAGGGCTTTATCTATACGGTAACACAGTCCTCTTCCTCTGAGACGGACCGTGTGAAAAAGGTGAACCCTGCCGGATATAACCTGTTCACTTCGCTGGATGTGACATTCGGCGACCTGGACTCGGTCTATGACTCCACCGCCAACGAGAACTACACCACCCAAATGGTGGACATCGACATCGACGACGACGGACGCATCAACTGCCTGGATCTGGAGACCGGACGTGTGTTCCAGTACGACGAGGACGGCAATCTGCTGTTCATTCTGGGAACGACTGCCGACCAGATCGGCGGCTTTTTTCCATGAAGGTCTCCGCCGTGGAGACTATGGGAAAGAACATCTACGTTTCCGATGCCATGAAGAACACCGTCACCATCTTCACCGAGACGGAATTCGGCGGCATCGTCCATGATGCGGTATCCCTGTACAATGCCGGCTATTATGCGGAGGCGCTGGAGCCGTGGCGTGAGGTGCTGAAACGGGACGGCAACTCCCAGATGGCATACATCGGCATCTCGTCGGCGCTTTATAATGAGGGCGACTATGCCGGGGCAATGAAATATGCCAAGCTGGCGCAGTCCCGCAATTTGTACGATAAGGCATTCGAGGGCTATCGCTCTGAATGGCTGAACAAGAATTTCACCTGGATCATCCTGGTGGTTGTGGTGCTGATCGCTGCGGCGGTATTCTTCCACTTCCGCAACAAAAAGAAGAAAAAAGAACCAGCCGAAGAATCTGGTTGAAATGCTGCACGAGGGAGAGGAGGAGTGATGCTGCTATGATGGATCTGACACAAAAGCAATGGGTCAAGCACAGTGTGTTCCACCCGTTTGAGGGCTTTGAGGATCTGCGCTGGAAAAAGGCGGCTCGGTGCTGTACGCCACCATCGTGGTGCTGCTCTGGTTCGTGGCACAGATCATCCACGATAACCTGGTGGGCTATCAATTCGCCGTTACCAATACCAAGATGTTCAGCATCGTCCCGTATATCGTCCAGACGATCGCCGTATTTCTGGTATTCGTCATCGGCAACTGGTCGATCTGCACCCTGCTGGACGGCGAGGGCACGATCAAGAAAATCTATATCTACAGTGCCTATTCGCTGATACCCTACGTTGCCGGACTGTATATCCGGACGATCTTGTCCCATGTACTGATTCAGGACGAGGTGATCTTCATCACCTGCGTCACGGTAATCAGTACGGCATGGTCTGTGCTCCTGATGTTCAATGCCATTAAGGCGGTGCATCAGTATTCGATCGGCAAGACCATTCTGGCACTGCTGCTCACCTTTGTAGCAATGCTTATCATTCTGATATTGCTGGTGTTGCTGGTGGCATTGTTCCAGCAGGTATACGTGTTCATTTCCTCCGTCTACACGGAGATCACCTATCGGGTAAGAGTATAGAAAGGACGGTGGAACAACCTTGAAGAATTGGAAAAAATGGGCTGCCGGACTTTTTGCGCTGAGCCTTTGCCTGACGTCGGTCTCTCTGCCGGCTGCGGCGGAGGGGGGAAGAGGATATCGCCCTCATCGCTGACACCTCAGAAGAGACACCGGTGGCAGACGGCACACCCGATGAGACCGCCGGGGACGGCGAGGCGGATGCCGAAGAAGAGGCGACCCGCACGGAGACCCAGGAAGAAATCGAAATTACGGCAGAGCAGGTCACCCAGTATATGCAGAAGAAGAACTCCTGCGACGGCATCACATTCTACTACCGTCCGGAGGACTATGAGGATACCATTTCCGACGAGGATGTGGTGGATCTGCTGGACGACATCGAGCTGGCAGGCATCGACGATGCCACCGGCGAGGTGGTCTGCACCCTGGAAGAGGACAGCGACAACAGCGACTTCGTGGTATTTTTAAGCCCGGAGAGCCGCTGGCTGGTGTACATGGACCCGGAATATACCAAGGTCACCATGGTGCGCCAGATCGTTTCTTCCCTGGACAACGAGCTGCTGTTCCGCTCCCGGGACAACAAGACCCTGGAGCTGTACAACAAGGACTACGACGAAGTGGAACGCAGCTATACCACAGACGGCAAGGCGAAGGACGGCAAGGTCACTTATACCAACGAGGACGGCTGGCAGGTGGTGCTGGCAGATACCTATGATGCCGTGATCTCCTCTGCACGGTTCGTCACGGAAAACGACAAGCTGGCGCTGTATGTGGACGATGACACCGCAGTCATCGGACTCTACGACAAGGCGAAAGATAAAATGTGGTGGTCTACGCCCGAAAACGTGGGACACGACAAGACCGCAACCAATACCATTGTAGAGGACCTGTCCTCTTCGCTGAAAATGGTCTACGGCGAACCGGATGCCCGGAGTACTACCAATATGCGCTCCAGGGGCGACGCCAAAAATTAAGGTCAAGGACAAGAGCAGCGGCGTGAAGATCACCTATTCCTTCAAAAGGCAGGCATCACCGTTCCGGTGACCTACACCCTGGAGGATGACTACCTGGAGGCAAAGATCGACACTGCCGACATCGAGGAAGAAGATACCTCACAGTCCGGAAAGCTGGTCACATCCCTTTCCGTGCTCAGCAGCTTCGGCGCAGCGTCCTCTGCGGACACGGGCTATTTCGTGATCCCGGACGGCAGCGGCGCACTAATCCGTTTCAACAACGGGAAGAAAACGGCGAAATCCTATACCGGCTATGTGTACGGTTCGGATGTCACCGCCGTGGCACAGACCGAGCCGGCTGTGACTGAGCAGGTCTATCTGCCCATGTACGGCATCGTCAACGGCGACAACGCCATGATGGTGGTCTGCACCGAGGGCGACTCCAACGCCAAGCTGACCGCAAGCGTCAGCGGACAGTCCAAGAGCAGTTTCAACATCTGCGGCTTTGACTTCACCGTCCGGGATTCGGATACCTACTATATGTCCGGCGACAACAGCACGGCGCTCACCGTGTTTGAGGACGGCGACATGAAAACCGATACGCTGGCGGTGCGGTATTATCCGCTGGAGACCGAGGACACCCCGGATTACACCGATGTGGCTGAGGCATACCGGAACTACCTTACCGAAGAGGCAGGGGGTGACTGATACGGCAGAGGACACCGACCCCGGACTGTACCTCAACTTCTACGGCGGCACCATAAAGGAGAAATCCGTGCTGGGCGTGCCGGTGAAAATGAAAACAGCGCTCACCAGCTTTGAGCAGGCGGAGCAGATTTTGCAGGATCTGTCGGACGGCGGCGCCGAGAATATGAAGGTGCAGTATTACAACTGGACCAACGCCGGCATTTCCGGCAAGGTGGATCTGAAGGCAAAGGCTGCCGGCTGCCTGGGCGGAAACAGCGACTGGAAGGCGCTGCAGAGCTATGCGGATTTCAACGGCGTGACTCTGTATCCGGCAACGGACAATGAGACGTTCAAGTCCGGCAACGGGTACTACACCTTTACCGATACTACCGTCCGCATCTCCGGTTCCTATGCCCGCATCTATGACTACAACCTGGCATACGGCACACAGAGTACGGCAAACAAGCCCCTGTCCCTGCTGTCTCCGGCGACCTTCACCGAGATCGCTGAAAAGCTCACCGGGAACTATCAGGATAAATCCCTGTCCCGTGTCTCCCTGGGCAGTCTGACCACAGCCCTCTACGGGGACTACGGCAAGCAGGAGATCTCACGGGATAAGGCACAGCAGCTGCTGGAAGAGTCCTATCAGAAGATCACAGACGGAGACATCACCCTGCTGGCAGACGGGGCAAACGCCTATGCGCTGCCCTATGTTCAGGAGATCACCGATGTGCCGCTGCAGTCCAGCGGATTCGATGTGTTTGATGAGGACATCCCGTTCTATCAGATCGTGATGCACGGACTGAAATCCTATGCCGGCAGCGCCGTGAATGCCTCGGCAACGCCGGAAGAGACCGTGCTGCTCTCCATTGCATCCGGCAGCAGCCTGCACTTCGACATGATCGGCGAAGAGACCAGCACGCTGAAAGACACTGTGCTGGACGGTCTCTATTATCAGCGCCGAAAGCTGGACCGATTATGCGGCACAGAGCTATGCGTTCTCCGAGGCGGTGCTTTCCGGACTGGGCGACCAGACCATCACCGGCTATGAGAGAAACGGCGATGTCATTACCACCACATATGCAAACGGCACGGTGGTAGAAACCGACCTGTCGAAACAGATCGTCACCGTAGACGGCAAGGCTTATGCCATGGCGGATTATGTGGAAGAAGGGAGCTGGAACGAAGCATGAAAATGGCATATGAAAAACGAAAGAGTATGTACGGCTACTGCTTCATTGCGCTGTGGTTTATCGGCGCACTCATATTCTTTCTGATCCCGGTGGTGGAATCCCTGTTCTACTCGTTCCGGGAAGTCAGCCCGGACACCGGCGGCATGGTCGGTCCGTTTGTGGGACTGGACAACTATAACTATGCGTTCAACGTAGACCCGAACTACCGCCAGTACCTGGTCAAGGTGCTGAAAGACACCGCCTGGAAAACGCCGCTGATTCTGGTGTTCTCCCTGTTCGTGGCAGTCATTCTGAACCAGAAGTTCAAGGGACGGACCTTCTCCCGTGCCGTGTTCTTCCTCCCGGTCATCATTGCCACCGGTCCGGTGTACAACATCATCAACGGCAACCTGCAAAGCACCGGCAACAGCGATGCCAGCCAGTTTTCCACCATGTTCTCCACTGACCTGCTGGGTCAGCTGATGGAGTTCCTGGGCATCTACGGCATCTCCGACAGTATGCAGACCACCATTGAAACGGTGTCGGACAACATCTTCGGCATCGTCTGGAACTCCGGCATCCAGATTCTGATCTTCCTGGCGGCGCTCCAGAACATTCCGGTCTCCGCCAAGGAGGCGGCGCAGATGGAGGGTGCGACGGCGTGGGAATACTTCTGGAAGATCACCCTGCCCTATGTCAGCCCCATGATCCTGGCGTGCTTTATCTTTACCATCATTGATTCCTTTACCGACCCGAACAACGTGGTCATGGGTCGTATCGTCGACCTGCAAAGCGACTGGCAGTACGGCCCGGCATCGGCAATGGCGTGGGTATACTTCGCCATCGTGTTGGCGGCGGTGGGTATCATTACCGCAATCCTCAACAAGTTCATTTACTACGAAGTAGACTAAAAAGGAGATGTCAGTTATGGAAACAACAAAAAATAAGCCGCTGGCATCCCCGAAAGCGGATGCCCAGGTGGGCAACGGCATGAGCAAGCGTGAGGCTCGGAAGATCCGCATGAAGAGCATGAACAAATCTGAGATTGCCTATATGCGCCGGAAACGGGTGTTTGAGGCAGTCTGGCCGTTTTTCCGGTTCTTCATCCTCTTCGGACTCTGCTTTGTCATCCTCTATCCGCTGATCTATATGATCAGCTGTGCGTTCCGTGACCCCACGGACATGAGCGACCCCACCGTTATGTGGATTCCTCGTCACCTCACCTGGAGCGTTATCAAGGACACCGCCAATGTCATGGACATCTGGAACACGCTGAAAACCACGCTCCTGCTGAATGTGGGCTGCTCGCTGGTACAGGTGGCATCCTGCGCACTGGCAGGCTATGGCTTCGCCCGGTTCAAGTTCAAGGGAAAGGGCATTCTCTTCGGCATCGTTGTCATGATGATCCTGGTGCCGTCGCAGATCATCTCCATTCCCCAGTACATGATGTTCCGGAACTTCGGTTTCGGCAGCCTGTCGGTAAACCTCATCAACTCCAAGCTCTGTATGTACCTGCCGGCAGCCATGGGCAACGGCATCCGTGCCGGACTGATGATCTTCATTTTCCGTCAGTTCTTCAAGGGCTTGCCCAAGGAACTGGAAGATGCCGCATATCTGGACGGCTGCGGTCCGCTCCGCACCTTCGTCCAGGTCATGATCCCCAACGCATCCTCCTCGTTTCTGACCGTGTTCCTGTTCTCCGTAGTCTGGTACTGGAATGACTACTATGTCAGCTCCACCTTCTTCACCAAGAACCAGACCATTGCGCTGATGCTGAAAAATCTGAGCACCCTGCTTTCCCAGCAGCTGTTCAACAACGCAGATGTCAGCCCCAGAGAACAGATCGTCTGGATGGAGGCAGGCTGTCTGATCGCAATTCTGCCCATTCTGATTATGTATGTGTTCCTCCAGAAGTATTTCACCGAAGGTATCGAACGCTCCGGTCTGGTTGGTTAACATTTCGAAATAAGATGTACCCGGTCTTTTGCAGACGGGTTCTGAAAGGCGCTTTCCGCTGGGAGAGCGCCTTTTGGTTTTTCTATCTATCCTTATATAGAAAGAGACCAAATGTTCCGCACCCCTTTTCCCGAATCTGCATACGTTAAGGATGTAAGGGCAGCGCTGTGTGCTGTCCGGAAATCTATTTTTCAGGAATGCCTTGCGGCAGTGCTTTCAACAGGTATTCCACGTAGAAATGAGTGGAAAAGTTGAAAACCTGTTGAAAACATCACTTTTTCACTGTGGAAAACCGCAGAAATGCGGAGCGGAGGGAAAAACTATGACATCCGACAATGTGATTCTTGTGGCAGGCGGAGACCTGCGGCAGCAGTACGCCGCCCGGCGGCTGCGGCAAAAGACCGGGGCAGACGTATGGACGCTGGGACTTCCGGCGCAGTCCGGGCTGCACAGTGCGGAAACGCTGGAGGAAGTGCCGGCGTATGACGTTCTGGTGCTGCCTGTTCCGGCGAGTCCGGACGGAACAACTGTCCCGGCACCGTTCGGAAAGGCGGCGCTCCCGCTGGAGACGCTGGCGGCGCACGGCAAGCCCGGGGCGCTGGTGCTGGGCGGAGGCGTGCGGCGGCATTCTTCCGTGGCTGGAATCCCGGGGACTGGCGGCGGCGGACTATCTCCGCCGGGAGGAACTCTGCCTGGCGAATGCCGTGCCGTCTGCGGAGGGCGCCATCCAGATCGCCATGGAAGAGACCGCCCGGACGCTGCACGGCACGGCAGCGCTGGTGATCGGCTACGGCAGGATCGGCATGGCGCTTGCGCCACGGCTGCGTGCCTGGGGATGGATGTGACCGTCTGCGCCAGACGGTGCGAGACCCGGGCGCTGGCAGAGATGCAGGGATTCGCTGCCGTGCCGATGGAACAGCTCCCGGCTGCGGCAAAGGCAGCCCCGGTGATCTTCAACACCGTCCCGGCGCTGGTGCTGGATGAAACTGTGCTGAAAGGGCTGCCGCAGGAAACCTTGGTGATCGACCTGGCGTCCCGTCCCGGCGGCACGGACTTCGAGGCGGCAAAACGCCTGAGAACACGTGTGGTGTGGGCATTGTCCCTTCCGCCGGAAATGCGGCGTTGACACACGCTGGAAAGGGGTTCCAGGCGTCAAAAATGTTGAAAAGTCGGTGGAAAGACTGTTGAATTGAGAATTCCAGGCTGAAAATTGTGAAAAAGCGACAAAAACGGGGATAATATCCAGCAAAGAATCTAAAGAAAATTGAGTCAATGGGCTTGACACGGGCGCAATAATATGTTAAAATACGTATGTAAATTGTTTACGAGGGCTTTTTATAGGTGCTTGTAAGCATGAAGATTGCCGCAGCGTGCGTCTTTCGGGTATGGAAGCGGGATTGCCCGGATGCGAATGCGACTGTTGGGGTTGGATGAATCACATCCATGCAGACGGCAATGAAACTCAACTAAAAAGAGAGGTAAAGAGAAATGAAGAAGACATTCAAGAGACTTCTTGCTGCAACTGTCGCAATTCCGGTTGCACTGGGTCAGATTCTTGCAATTTCTGCAAACGCTGCGGAAGCTCCGGCAGCAATGCAGGTCACCGCAGATCAGCTGCTGAAGGTAAACCCGGAGACTGGTTTCCCGACTGACGCTGAGGGCGATACCATTGAATACACAGTAGAGTCCGACTGGAACACTGTACTGGGTAAGAAGGTAGAGTCTGCTGCAAACGGCAAGACCATCACCCTGAATGCTAAGGGATCTGGTTGCTGGTTTCAACACCAACAACTACTACGCTGGACTGCTGAAGGACATCGTAAACGCTTCTGAAAATCCGACCGCTACGGTAGAAAACGGCGTTGTAACGATCTCCGGCACTGCTGATCTGGAAAGCTATCTGGCTCCGCAGCTGAAGGACAAGCTGGCTGGCATGAGCGGCTATGAGAACGTAACTCTGGATACTTCCATCCTGAAGGGCGTTTCCTACACCGCAACCATCACCACTGATCTGGCAAACAGCAAGGAAGTAAAGGCTGACCTGAGCTTCACAGCCGGCGGCAAGACCTACACTGTAGATACTGCTACAGATTACATGAACGCTGTATATGACAGCCTGGAATCCCAGGTTGAGGCTGCTGTTGACCAGAAGGTCAAGGATCTGGCAAAGCAGTACGGCATGACAGAAGATGAAGTTCGTGCAAACGCTGACTTCGACATCGCTGGCGACCTGGCAGCTCTGAAGGCTGAGACCGACAAGCTGGGCAGCAAGATCGACACCGTGAAGAAGAAGTATGACGCTGCAAAGAACCTGTCTACTGCAACTAAGACATACGGCACTGCTGACGAGGCAATCGCAGCTGGTGTTAACTATGCTGTAAAGAAGGGCATCCAGTCCGCAGCAAACCTGCCGACAACCGTTAATGGTCTGGTTGGCAAGTACGGCGCACAGTTCGACAAGGCTGTTTCTTCTGTAAACAGCAGCCTGCAGGATGCCGGCGTAAATGTTGAGATCGCTGTAAAGTCCGGCGATGTTGCTGCTCTGCTGAACGGCGCGTCCAATGTAACTGTTGGCGCAGCTGCCGGCACTTACACCGCTACTTTCGAAGTTGCTGATGCTGAATACGATGCAGTTGTTGCATATGTAAAGGCTGAAGTTGCAAAAGAGCGACAAGCTGGCAAACAAGGAAGTTGAAAGCGTAGAGACCACCAAGACTGTTACCGTTAAGGGCGCAGCTGCTGGCACTGCATCTTTCAATGTTGAGCGTGACGTTGTTGTTGTTCTGAAGGATAAGGAAACCACAACTTCCACTTCTGAAACAACTGATACTACAGAGACCACTGTAACAACTGCAACTGGCTCTGACACAGATACCAACACGCAGACTACTGTAACAACTGTATCTGGCTCTGAAACAAACACTGAGACGAATACTGAGACCAACACCAATACCAATACAGAAACTAACACTGAGACCAACACAGAAACCAATACTGAAACCAATACTGAGACCAACACAGAAACCAATACCGAAACTGGAACCGGCACTGGCACAGGTACAACCGAGACTCTGCCGACTGGCGTTTCTTCTGTAGAGGTTAAGCTGGTTGACGCTGAGACCGCTGAGGACATCTACCTGTCCAACGAAGAGTCCTTCGACGTTGCTGGTTTGATCGAGTCCGTAACTCTGCACCTGGAAGACGGTACTGACTATCAGGTACAGGATCCGGCAACTGCAATTGACTTTGCAATGACTCCGGCTGAGGCTTATGCAACTGTTGACCAGAAGGCTGGCGCAGGCAAGGTTTACTTCAACGGCGAAGTTGGTCTGAAGTACAAGGGTGAAGAAGATCTGACCATCAGCGAAACCGTTAAGGTTGCTGTAGCTCTGAAGGGCGATACAAACCTGGATGGTAAGGTAACAAGTACTGACCTGTACGACACCATGCTGTACATCGCACTGAAGGGTGCTGGTGAGAAGGAATACTTCGACACCGTAAAGAATGGCACTGCACTGGAGACCAAGCTGGCTTACCTGGCATCTGATATTGATACCGAGTCCAAGGCTGGCGCAAACACAGACGATGCTAAAGCTGGATTCCACCGATATGCTGTACACTCAGGTATACCAGGCATACAACGGTGCTGGTGAACACATCGACTGGGCAGAGGCTCTGAAGATCGCTAACGGCAATAAGTAAGTTCTTCTCCGCAAGTCAAATTCGCAACCCATTTATTTAAGCTTGTATATGTTGGTGGTGTGAGGTGCATATCACACCGCTGATATATCACATATAATTTTATTCTTGAAAGGAAATAGAAACAATGAAGACTACATTGAAAAAAGACAATGGCAGCTCTTTCTGCTGCTGCTGTTGTAGCTGCATCCGCTGCTGTTATGGCTATTCCGACAAGTGCTGCAGGTATGTCCCTGACTATCGGTAGCGCAACTCTGACCGAGTCTGAACTGAAGGCTGCTAACTATGAAGTTACCCTGCCGATCGGTTCTACCGCTGAATTCAACAGCGTAGGCGTAGGCGTTACTCTGCAGGATGGTCTGTCCTATGTAAAGAAGGGCATGAAGGTTACTGCTGATGGCGCTTCTGGTCTGGCTGTAGAGAGCAACGGCTTCGTATTCATGCCGTTCAGCTATGCAACTGTTCCGCTCGAGGCTCTGCCGGCTGGTCAGTTCGCTCAGATCACTGTACAGGTTCCGTCCACAGCTAAGGCTGGCGACGTATTCAACCTGACCATCGCTGGTAAGGATTCTGACGGCACTGTTATGGAATACAAGAACGGTGTAACCGGTGAAACTGGTGAGGCTGGTTCTGGCGCAGGCACCATCACTATCGTTGCAGATGCAACTAAAGCCGACCGAAGCTCCGACTGAAGCTCCGACAACTGCTCCGGTAGCAACTGGCACAACTGCTGCTACTACAACCACTAAGAAGGCTGCTGCTGCTAAGTCCACTTCTTCTCCGAAGACTGGCGACGCTCTGCCGGTAGCTGGCGTAGCTGTAGCTGTAGCTGTAATCGGTGGCGTAGCACTGGTAGCTAAGAAGAGAAAGTAAGCTTTCGCTGCGATAGCAGCAAATAGCGCAACTGAATCTTAACGCATTTTATGCGTGAAAAGAGGGCATCTCCTTCGGGAGGTGTCCTCTTTGTTTTTTTCCGGCGCATAGAGTATAGCGAGGTGATAGCATCATGATCGCAATTTATGCCCGTCAGTCGGTGGAGCGCCCCGATTCCATTTCTATTGCCATGCAGGTGGAACACTGCCGCCGCATCTGTCCTGCCGAGGCGGAGGTGCGTGTGTTTACTGACCGGGGCTTTACCGGAACCAACACCCACCGCCCGGCGTTCCGGGAAATGCTGGAGGCGGTGGAACAGGGCGAAGTGGAAAGCGTCTATGTGTATAAGCTGGATCGGATTTCCCGTTCCCTCTGCGACTTCGCCGCAATGATGCAGACGTTCCGCCGCCGGAATGTGACGCTCCACTCCGTCCGGGAGAGTTTCGACACACGGACGGAGATCGGCGGAATGCTGCTGAATCTGCTGATGATGTTTGCGGAGCTGGAGCAGAAAACCATCGCCGGTAGAGTCCGGGACAATTACTACGCCAGAGCCGCCCAGCAGCTGGCACTGGGCGGAACGCCGCCGTATGGATACACCGGGAAAAACGTCCGCATCTCGAACCACACCGCCACTATTCTGGAAGTTCAGCCCGACGAGGCGGCGCAGGTGCAGGCGTTTTATACGGGCTACGGCATCGCCGGGCAGAACGTGGAACAGCTGGTGCAGGCGGCAAACCGTTCCGGCAGCCGCACCCGAAACGGGGCGAACTGGTCGAACAGCGCCGTTTTGCGTATCCTGCGCAGCCCGGTGTATGTCCGGGGCGACCTCCGGAGCGCTGTCTTTTTGCAGGAACAGGGCGTGGAACTGACCCATCCGCTGGAACAGTACTGCCAGGGCAACGGCTACCTGGTCTACGGCAGTCCAGCCGCACGCCACGGCGCAAAGCTGACCCGGCTGCAGGGAGAACATATGGCGGCAGGGCTTCACCCCGGCATCGTGGACAGCGACCTGTGGCTGAGCGTCCAGGAACGGCTGTCGGCTCGTGGCGGTTGTACCAACCGTGGCACAGGTCATCGCTCCTGGCTCCAGGGGCTGGCGGTCTGCGGTCTCTGCGGCGCACACTGCTACGCCCGAAACAACGGCAAGGGCGCAGCGTATACCTATTTCGTCTGCCGGGGCAAGCGCCAGGGCATCTGTCCCGGCATCCCCGGTCTGCGCACCCAGTGGGTGGAGGACGCCGTTTCGCCCATTCGGCACAGCAGGCAGAACAGCTTTTGCCCTATGCGGAGACAACGCCCCGGCTCGACCCGGCGGCGGTGGCGCTGGAGGAACTGGAACAGCGGATGCGCTGCCTGGCGGCGGAATTGTCCCAGCCCACGGCGGCGGCGGATTTTCTCCGGGAAGAACTGAACCGCCTGGCACAGGAGCGCCGGGAACTGGAACAGCAGCTGCGCCGGGAATCGACCGGACGGACGGAGACACCTGCCGGCAGCTGGGCGGCGTGGTGGGGAGACTGCCGGGCTGGAACAGCGCAGACAGGCGGCGGCATTGCTGCTCCGGGAGGTGCGGCTCTATCCCGACCACGGCGAGGCGGTTTTGCACTGAAAATGTGCCAACGCCGCACCGCCGCTCCGGGAAAGGTTGCACCCATGACCGCCGGGGAGATCATCGCAGACACCATTTGCAACATTCTCGAAAGAGGAGACTCGCCCATGAACGACTTGACAGGTGAGCGGATCGGGTTTGTGGTGACCGGTTCGTTCTGTACCTTTTCCGCCGCATTCGCAGAGGCGGCAAAGCTCCGGGCAGCCGGGGCAGAGCTGACGCCGATCTTTTCCGAACACGCCGCCGGGACGGACACCCGTTTCGGAAAGGCGGCAGACCGGGTGGCAGAGCTGGAGGAGATCTGCGGCAGAAAAGCCATCCGCACCATCCCCGACGCCGAACCGCTGGGGCCGAAAAAATATGCTGGATCTGCTGGTGGTTGCGCCGTGTACCGCCAACACCGCCGCCAAGCTTGCCTACGGCATCACCGACAATACGGCAACCATGGCGGTGAAATCCATGCTCCGGCGGCAAAAACCGGTGGTTCTCGCCGTGGCAACCAACGATGCCCTGGGCGCATCGGCGAAAAACATCGGGCTGCTGCTGAATACCCGGCACTATTACTTCGTTCCCCTGCGCCAGGATGCGCCCCGGGAAAAGCCCACTTCCCTGGTGGCAGACTTCTCCCGGCTGCCGGAGACGGTGGCTGGCACGGGAGGGCAAACAGATTCAGCCCATTTTGGATGAAAACCGGGTCAGACAGCAGGCTTTTTGCAGAGATCCGGCGCTTTTCCCGAAAATTCCGGCAGTCGCCACACGCAGGACACAAAACAGAAAACTTTATGTGATATACTGATCGGTAGGGTCTGGCTCGTCCGGACTCTGCCGATTTTTGGGATAGAGGTGTTCTGTTTTGGCATGGATCATATTAAAACAGGCGATACTGATGCTGCTGCTGAATGTGGTGGGCATCATCGCCTATCGGACAAAGGTCGTCGATAAAAACGGCGGCAGGCAGTTCTCCAACTTCGTGCTGGAGATCGTGACGCCGGTGCTGGTGGTGAACGCCTATGCCGATGTGGAGTATGAGTCCCGGCTGGTGGTGAATATGCTGTGGACGTTCCTGCTGGCTGCGGCGGCGTATGGGATATTCATTGCGGCGGTGTATCTGCTGATCCGTCCGAAGCCGGGGCGTGAGACGGAGATCGAGCGTTTTTCCGCCATCTACAGCAACTGCGGCTTTATGGGCATTCCGCTCGCCAGCGCCATTCTGGGGAATGAGGGTGTGTTCTATACCACGGCATTCCTGAGCGTGTTCTTCTGCTTTGCCTGGACGCATGGCATCATGCTGCTGACCGGGCAGCACGACCGGAAGGCTCTGCTGAAAAGCTCTGTTCGCCCACCATGATCGGCATTGTCATCGGACTGCTCCTGTTCTTCTTCCGCATTCCGCTCCCCGATCTGCTGGAAAAGACCTTCGGCTATGTGGCAAGCATGAACACGCCTATGGCGATGGTGGCGTCCGGCATCAGCGTGGCGCAGGCGGACCTGTTCCATGCGCTGAAAAATCCCCGGGTGTACTACGTCAGCGCCGTAAAGCTGCTGATCGTGCCGCTGCTCCTGGGGCTGCTGTTCCTGCCGCTGGGCTTTATTCCCCAGGAGATCCGCCTGGTGGTACTGCTGCTGATGGCTGCGCCCTCTGCGGCAATGTGTACGCTCCAGTGCCAGAAGCACAGCATGAACGACGCCTATGCCTCCCACATTTTCGCCGTCACCACTCTGGTCTCCATGCTGACCATGCCGCTGGTGGTAAAGCTGTTCACCTGGGCGGCAGAAAAGTTTTGAAGAATCGTTTCCCTCTGTGAGGCGAGCAGTTTTCCTTTTTCTGGGCGAAAGAAAAACTTGGCATATGGTCACTCCGACAGGGAAAAAAATATACGATTTTCAAGAAAAATATACGATTTTCACGAAAACAGATTGACATTTCCATGACAAGTATGGTACAATGAAAGCATATGTAGATGGGTACGGGCACAGGCAAACACTCCGGTGTACCGGAAAGTCGCATAGAATACAACAGATACTATTTTGAAACGCAGGAGGTACTCTATGAAATTTTCTGACGGACTCTGGCTCAACCAGAGGCTATGACGTTTCCTATGCTGTTCAGGCGTATGATGTCACAACCACAAAGAACACCATCAAAATTTATGCAACATCCAGTGCGATCTGGAACCGTGCGATGACACTGGGCGGCGTGACCTTTGAGATCACCTATACCGCCGTTGCACCGGACGTGATCCGTGTGCATATCTGCCACCACAAGGGCAGCCTGAAGAACAAGCCCCAGTTTGACCTGAATCTGCCGGAGGGCTATGTGCCGGATGAGATCCACGAGGAAGAGGGCTTTGTTTCCATGACTGCCGGTCATACCACAGTCAAGGTAAAGAAGGGCACAGACGGCTGGGACGTGTCGTTCTCCCGTGACGGAAAGCGGCTCACCGGCGGCGGCTGGCGCTCTACCTCCTATATCCAGGAGAACAAGTTCCACCGTGACGCACGCCTGGCTGTCCAGACCGATGACGATTTCTTCAACTATCCCCAGGACGCACACAACACCTTTATCCGGGAGCAGCTGACCCTGGATGTAGGCGAATGCGTCTATGGTTTCGGCGAAAAGTTCACCACCTTCGTGAAGAACGGTCAGAACGTGGAGAACTGGAACTCTGACGGCGGCACCTGCTCCGAGCAGAGCTATAAGTGCATCCCGTTCTATATCACCTCCAACAAGTACGGCGTGCTGGTCAACACCGCAGACAAGGTCTCCTTTGAAGTGGCATCTGATACCATCAACAAGGTCTCCTTTACCGTACCGGGCGAAGAGCTGGACTACTTCTTCATCGGCGGTGAGAATCTGGAAGAGGTTCTGGTGAACTACACCGATCTGACCGGCAAGCCGGCACTGCCGCCGGCAAAGACTTTCGGTTTGTGGCTGTCCACCTCGTTCACCACCACCTATGATGAAGAGACAGTTACCTCCTTCATCGACGGCATGGCAGAACGGGATATTCCGCTCCAGATGTTCCACTTCGACTGCTTCTGGATGAAGGAATACCAGTGGACTGACTTCGAGTGGGATCTGGATCAGTTCCCGGATCCGCCGGCAATGCTCAAGCGTCTGGCAAGCCGTGGTGCTGCTGGATCAACCCGTATATCTCCCAGAAGTCCAAGCTGTTCGATATCGGCATGGAAAAGGGCTACTTCATCAAGAACCCGGACGGCAGCGTATTCCAGACCGACCTGTGGCAGCCGGGCATGGCGATCGTAGACTTCACCAATCCGGAGGCTGCAAAGTGGTTTGCTGCCGGCGTGTGCAAGCTGTGTGAGATGGGCGTTACTGCCATCAAGACCGACTTCGGCGAGCGTATCCCCACAAAGGCAGTATACTACAACGGCGCAGATCCGATCCATATGCACAACTACTACACCTATCTGTACAACAAGACAGTATTTGAGGTGCTGGAAGAATACTACGGCAAGGGACAGGCGTGCCTGTTCGCAAGAAGCGCCACTGTCGGCGGTCAGAAGTTCCCGGTACACTGGGGCGGTGACTGCTCCGCAGAGTACACCTCCATGGCAGAGACACTCCGTGGCGGTCTGTCGCTCTGCTCCTCCGGTTTCGGTTTCTTCAGCCACGATATCGGCGGATTCGAGGCAAAGGCATCTCCGGACGTTTACAAGCGCTGGTGTGCATTCGGTCTGATGTCCACCCACAGCCGTCTGCACGGTTCGACTTCTTACCGTGTGCCGTGGAACTTCGACGAGGAGTCCTGCGATGTGCTGCGGTTCTTCACCAAGCTCAAGGGCAAGCTGATGCCGTATCTGTTCGCACAGGCT
>VOFI01000776.1_pt1 | contig 70000 bp, 90 predicted proteins | sample 5384131 | NCBI WGS metagenome assembly VOFI01 (sample SAMN12384728, study PRJNA508395) | human gut metagenome | isolation source: healthy gut H | host: Homo sapiens
TTTGAGGATTGAATTGAGAGAGCCTTCGGTATACAATTCCATTTTAGAGGCGATTTCCAATGGATGTAATAAGGTTTGTGAGATTGCAGATCGAATTCATGAAGAGAAAAGCAAGTGCAGCAAATATATGCTTACATTGCAGACCTTGCGACTGATTGAGAAGTGTGTTCCCTGTACCGAGCCAGAAACAAGTAAAAAAGGGATTTATGAGATAACAGATAATTATTATAAGTTCTGGTACAGATTCCTTTTTACAAATCAGAATTATTATTCCATGCTGGGCCTGGATGTGCTTTCCTGCGAAGAAACTTCCGTTTATTCCATATAAAATGGGAAAATGGTGGGGGAATAATCCATTGATAAAAGCGCAGGATGATGTTGATATACTTGCGTTTGATAAAAGGGGAAAGAAAGTGTTGCTCTGTGAATGTAAGTTTCGAAATAAACCAATGCCTATGGAAGAGTATGATGACCTGGTTATGGCTGCAGAAATGTTTAAAAATGCAGAGGAAAAGTATCTTATGTTTTTCAGCAAGTCTGGTTTCACAGAGTCAGTAAAGGAAAGGGCGGTGCGAGAAAACGCGGTGCTGCTTACAATCGAAGACTTGTATTAGAGTCTTTTTCAGACCCGCTCTAAGGAGTATAAAGAATGAACAGAAAAAACTTTCTGAAAAATAAGAAAATCAACTGGATCAAAGTGGTTATCCAGATATTGTCCTTTGCTTTAATTCCGGGCTTATTTGAAGGGGAATTCGCAGCTGTGGGAAATATTGTTTCCTGCATATACAAGGGCAATATTTCCTGGGAAAGTGTGAAGTATTCCGTATGGATGCTGGTGGCAACTGTGCCGGCAACAGTACTTGTGGGAAGGTTTTTCTGCGGATTTTTTCTGCAGCTTTGGGGCAGTGCAGGATTTGTTATGGTTTGGCTCACATAGATTGCGGGCATTATTTCCGGGAAAAGAAATCTGAAAGGCTGATCGGATATTCAGATTTGCCAAGTATGCAGTGCTTTTTTACTTTATAATATTCGTATGGAGTGGCGTAACAGCTGTGAAAACAGCCGGCCTGTGGCAGGTGTTTGGGCAGTATGTTTCATTTGGTCACTGGCCGGGACTGAAGCCTTTGCTTTCTGTTGGAGGAATTCTGCTTCTTGTGATCTTTATCGGCTCACTGTTTGTGCAAAGATTTTTTTCTGCAGATATTTTTGCCCTATGGGAGCAATTTATTCACTGATTTCACGGGCGTCTTTCCTGAAAATTGATAAGCCGCGGGAAGGGTGCGGAAAGTGTCGTTTATGTACCTCGAAATGCCCCATGGGAATGGATCTTACGAAGAAAGACAGGATTGCCGGAGGAGAATGTATCAGCTGTCAGAAGTGTGTAAGCTGGTGTCCGAAAGGAAATGCGCGCTTTAGAAGCAGATATGGAGTGCTGATCGGAGTGGGCGTTACCTGTATTACAATCATGGTGTCACAGCTCTTTATAGCAGGAAATCTGGCTAGAGAGAAAATGGCAGATTCAGTGAAAAAACGGCAGAAAATAATGCTGAAGGTAACTTTCAGAATGGTATTTACACAGGAACCGGTGAGGGCTACAGAGGCAAGGTGACGGTTACGGTAAAGGTTGCCGATGGGAAGATAACGGAGCTTGTACTGGATGATTATGCAGATGATAAGTCTTATATGGAAAGAGCGAAAAACAGGATTTTCCAGGAGATGATCAGCAGGCAGAATACAGATGTAGATACAGTTTCCGGAGCGACTTACAGCAGTAACGGCTTGATTGAAGCTGTGAATAAAGCACTGGGAAATGAGGAAGGTGAAGGGAAGAAACCCGAACAGGAAGAATCTGAAGATAAGCAATCCTTTATAGAGGCTGGACGTTTTCAGAATCTGACAGATGGCATTTATACCGGCTCGGCCGATGCATTTCGAGGTGATGTGGAGGTTCAGGTTACAGTTGAAAAACAGAAGGTAACGGATATTTCCATTCTTTTCCTATTGTGATACAGAGGAATACTTTTTTCAGGGCAGCACCAGCTGTAATCGAGCAGATGAAGGCTGAGCAGAGTCTGAATGTAGACGCGGTAAGTGGAGCAACCTACAGCAGTAATGGGATTATTCATGCAGTTGCAAATGCACTGGAGATTCCGGAGAATCAGTATGCACCAAGACCTGGCAGGAATCTGACTGCAAAGAAAAAAAGAACCATGGGCATATTGTGAAGCATGAGATAACAAGTCAGGAAGAGTATGAGGAAAAAAGTAGAGAAATATTCAAAGTGATATGGTCATCCGAAAAAAATAAAAGCTTCTGAATCAGACACAGGACTGAAAAATCCTGTATCTGTCAGAAGCTTTTATTTTTGATTTGTATCCATATTATTTTCTGCCATAGACAGATATTTATATGTGGGCAGAAAGTTAGTGCTTTTTGCCTGGTTATAGTATTGCATAAAAATACGTTCCATAATATTGGGAATCTGAGCTTCAACCGGCTGAAACAGGATGATCAGATATTGCATGGAACTGTATCTGGTACAGATATCCACACGCCGGATGGTGTTTTGGATAGCTTGTTCCATATGGGAAAGTGTCTGCTCAATTTCCTCAATATGAGCGGGAGTGTCCGAAGTGGCTTCCAGTGTGAGCATTACCAGGTAGCAGCGGCTTCCGCTTCGGATAATGAGCTGTTGCATATATTCATACTGTCTGGAAAAATCCCGGTAATTCAGTTCAAGAGCACCTGCATAGCTGCCACTTTTGCGAAGCGCGTCTGCCACCTGCTGAAGATCCCTGGCAGTACCTGGTGAATCGGAAGAGGAATGACTGATCTGATGATAAAAGGAAAAGTGATTTTTACCATTTTGTTTTTTACATTGTATAATGCCTTATCTGCTTTGGAATAACAGTCTGCAAAGGTATCGCTGGTAGTGCACATATACAAACCGGCAGACAGAGCAGCATCTTTGATTTCAGGATCAGCTTCTGCGATGGAATGGAAGTGGTGGAAAAAGCCGTGCCGTTAGTTTCGACACATTTTCAGCACTTATGTCTGGCAGAAACAGAAGAAATTCATCTCCACCAAGACGACAGGCAATACCGTTGGCTGTATAGCGGGAAAGTAGGGTTCCCAGATTCCTTAAGGCGCGGTCACCGGCCATGTGTCCATAAACGTCATTGATTTTTTTCAGATTATCCATATCAAGGAAAATAAGACAGCCGTTATGTTCCTGCATGAATTCTGCAATAAGCCGCTCTCCAAGGCTTCTCATAGGAAGACCGGTCAGGAAATCATAATTCTTTGAATCCTCCTGGTTCTTTATGGTGCTGACTACTTCTGAAATGAATTTGTTAATGGTGTGGTCAGCCTCTGGTGGAGCTGTTATTTCCTGTATGCGGATATTGTGGAGAACAACACGCTTTTCATCTAATAGCTTTAAAAATACATCTGTAATTTCCGGATCAAACTGTTTTCCGCGGTTCTTACTGATTTCCTCCCGGATCATTTCCGGAGGAAGTGCATTTCGGTAAATTCTGCGGGAATTCATGGCATCATAGCTGTCTGCCATTGCGGTGATGCGTGCATGAATGGGAATTTCGACACCGGAAAGCCCGTCTGGATATCTATTTCCATCATACCGTTCGTGATGATTTCTGGCCACTTCAACAATATGAGGGACAAAGGTAATATCCTTCAGTATTTCTGCACCGACGACGGTATGTTTTTTATCAGATTATACTCGTCATCTGTAAGTCTGGAGGGCTTGTTTAAGATCAGATCCGGAATACCAATTTTTCCAATATCATGAAGGTAAGCGGCATGCTTTAACTGCTGGATTTCCTCTGAAGACCATCCAAGCTCGGCGGCAATAAGTGCGGCATATTCTGCCACCCGGTAGGAATGTCCGCGGGAGTACTCGTCCTTGGCCTCGATAGTGGTGGACAAAGTCTGCATCATTTGCAGAGAAAGGATCTCTGTCTGCTTCTGTTTGCGTTCCAGTTCCTGTTGCTGGCGCTCATTCTCTATATGCTGAATGCTTCGGAGAGTCCGGACAATGTTGACAAACAGCAGAATGAGCATTCCAATGCCGATAAAAAGACCGGACAGGGATGTGACAAAATATACAGAGACGCATTCAGCTGCAACGCAAAGCAAAACGAGCAAATGAGCCAGGAGCAGAAGATGGTCTGAGGCTTTTTTCTGTGGCGGATGTAGAGGCAGAGATGGATAAACACCATCAGGAATGTACCTATCAGTATGATCTGTCCCAGGGGAGGGTTTCAATGTAGTCTGCAATATTTGCTATGGCCAGAATAGAGCAGACTGTAAAATCCAGTAGGGAGATTCCGATTACAATATGATAAAGTCTGCGGTGAAGCCCATTCTGTACATTGTCTGCATAAAGCAGAAGGGGAATCGGTCCAAGAAGGATCATAACGAAGCATAAGGAAGCCAGGGCAGATGAGTTTGGAATCAGCAGCTGGCGGATCTTGGACTCACCCAGCATCCAGGTTGCTCCCATTATCATGCACCAGCCAAGATATTCCATGTCAAAGCTTGTGTGGTACACAAAACCAAGGGTAAGGCTGAAAAGAATGGTGGTCAGTCCTGCAAACAGGGTGAAAAATGCGATGTAAAGTGGCCTGTCCGTAATGGTTAAAGATCAGCTGCCAGATGTCAGCTTTATCTCCGCAGAAAATCTGGTTCACAACACCGGAATAGTTGGAGGTGTAGGTGGTCAGTTCAATGCGGAGCTCCTTTCCGGCATCTTCATGGGAGGTGGAGCAGAAAATGAAACGGCTGGCGGAATTTTTCCCAATCAGACGGGTTTTACTGGTGCTGTACTGCTCTCTTAAGGTGCCGTCTATGTAGATGTTTACGTCCTGCAGGGAGGAACGAATCGCTATAGATGAGGCATCAAAATCTGCCGGAAGGGTAGATGTGATGACCATGGTTTCGCCTGCGGGAACATTATAGGAACCGGGAACTGTGATTTCTTCAGTGGTGCCGTCAGATTTTTCCCAGGTAAAGGTTCCGGGATAGAGGAGGGACGGAGAGTTTTCGGTGACAGTTCTTTCATCAACACCGAAAAACTGCATGAAAATGAACCATCCAAGAATGGCGAGCATCAGAAAATAGAAAATGTATCTTGGTCCCTGGCGGGCAGGGGATTTCTCCTTGGTCATGGTAATTCTCCTTGTATGTGAGTGGTGTTAAATTTTTGTGGTTGTTAATTGTATTATACTATATGCGAAGAGATTCATCAAAACATTATTATTCATAATGGTGGGAAAATTTATATGGAAGGTATTTTTTTAAAATCTTTCACAAATCTGACCGTTTCGGTATACGAAATTCTAATAAAGTGGTATAGTTAATCTAAATAAGCTTTACAAAAATATGTGGCGTTTGGGCTGAGTTGAGAAAAATTGTGTCAGAAAACATATGAAGTACGGGGAAAATATGGATATTTTAGTTGTGATTGATATGCAGAATGATTTTATTGACGGAGCGCTTGGAACATCGGAGGCGGAAGCGATTGTGCCTAATGTGGTGGACAGAGTGAAGAATTTCAATGGTCTTGTGCTGGCGACCAGGGATACTCACGGCGGGGATTATCTGCAGACCCAGGAGGGCAGAATGCTTCCTGTAGAGCACTGCATCCGCGGCACCTACGGCTGGGAGATCCGGGAGGAGATTGCAGAGCTTCTGGAGTCCGGACCCATTGATAAGCCAACCTTTGGCAGCGAAACTCTGGGAAAAGTCCTGAAAGAATTTAATAAATCAGAGACCATTGACAGCATTACGCTGATCGGGCTTTGTACAGATATCTGCGTGATCTCCAATGCCATGCTGTTGAAAGCATTTTTTGCCGGAGGTACCGATCATGGTAGATTCTCTTTGCTGCGCCGGAGTGACGCCGGAGAGCCATGAACGGGCGCTGGAAGCGATGAAAGCTTGCCAGATAGAGGTCCTTTAGGGAGTCATGAGAAAACAAAATTTGGAAGTGGTTGCTTAAAAAAATGCCGCAAAGTCACGGAAAGTGGTGATTTTGTGGCATTTTTATTTTTCTGTGTCAAAAAGAAAACTTATTTTCTCATATTTCCATCAAAATCACATGATACTATATTAAAGTAAATTGCGGCTTCTGTCTGATGGGAAACCGCAACGATTTACAGAGCATTGAAGCTTGTTTGAAATACAGAAAGCCTTTTTCAAACACGTTCTAGCGACAGGCTTTAAGAGAGAGGAAAGAGCCGTGAAAAAATAGAGATTCTTGTTGTAGAGGATGAACCGAAATTAGCACAGACGATTTCTGACTTTCTGAGGATTCAGAACTATGAAGTAGAGACAGCACTGACCGGGAACAAAGCCCTGGAATATTTTTGCCAGAATAAGCAGAAGGTGGATCTGATCCTTCTGGATCTTATGCTGCCGGATATTTCCGGATATACCGTATTGAAAGAGATCAGGAAAATATCGGAGGTTCCGGTTATTATTTTGTCTGCAAGGTCGGCCGTGGCAGATCAGATGAGCGGATTTGAGAAAGGTGCAGACGATTATATCACCAAGCCCCTTTACTCTGGCACTTGTGAAAATGCACATTGAGGCGGTGCTGAAGCGTGCCGGGAAGCTGCGGACTATGGTGGAATACAACGATCTGCAGGCAGATGTGAATGCACAGCTTTTATTTTACAAAGAGCAGCATATCCCCACCACCAGGAAAGAATTTGATCTGATAGTTTATTTCATGGAGCATCCGGGAATTGTTCTGCCCAGAGATACCATACTGAATGCGGTGTGGGAATACGATTACACAGGTGATGTGCGGACCATTGACACTCTGGTGAAGCAGCTGCGGAAAAAAATGGGAGAAGGCTGCAATTATATCCGGACTGTTTACGGCGTGGGCTACATCTTCGGGGAGGACATCCATGAAAATTAAAAAAGATTTCTGGAGAAATGGGAAAGCACTGTGGATTCAGATTATTGCTTTTGCGGTGGCAGTCATGCTGTATAGCGTGTGCTGCTATCCCATATATACTTCATCAAAGGCCAGAATCATGCGTCAGCTGTATGAAGATATCCATGACATGGATCTTGAGGAACTTAGCGAGGACGACGAAGAAACACTTGGTGATTATCAGAAAGAAAAAAATTTGAGACTGTAATTGCGAATGAAAATTATGAGCAGATTTATACGTCCAGATCATCTCTGAAGACCACGCATGCCCGTAAGTACATAGAAAACAAAATTGCCCAGTACACAGAAGAAGGAACTCTGGAACAGCGTCGCATGGAATCCAGGCATATTCTGATGTTTCGTGGGAAGATTATACAGGATGGACATACATTCTATGTATACCTGCGGAAAGATGTTCAGTCAGTTCTGGAAGTGATTGAGGGAACCAGATGATATCTGGCGGTTGTTTTGCTTCTGATGGTGGGATTAAGCTATTTCCTGGAAAAAATGAGTAAAGCAAGTACCGAGAAAAAAGCAAAGCAGTCTGACTATCAGCTTCTGGAAAGCCAGAGAGAATTTGTGGCGAATATTTCCCATGAATTAAAAACACCTCTTGCAGTAGTGTCCAGCCAGGTGGAAATGCTGGAAATCGCAGGAGATAAGATTGATCGTTCCTACTATTATTCTTCCATTCACGAGGAGCTGGACAAAATGTCCAGAATGGTAAGAGAACTCCTTGATTTTTCCATGTTGGACAATCAGATGAGTTCTATGGAAATGAGCCGTGTAAATGTATCAGAAATGATAGAATATCTGCTTCTTCGATATGATGCTATGTTCCGCAAAAACGAGATCAAAGTGGAACAGGAAATCGAAAAGAACTGTTTCGCATACGGAAACCGCATGTATCTGGAAAGAGCAGTAAACAATTATCTGATGAATGCGTTTCAGCACACAGAGCAGGGAAAGCGGATCCGATCACTCTGAAGAAAGAGAAAAAAGCAGATACGCATGGAAGTCTACAATGATGGAGAGCGGATTAAAGAAGAGCAGATGGAGCATATCTGGGACAGCTTTTTACACAACCTCCCAGAAGAAGAAACCGGTCACATCTGAGAATGAAGTACGTAACATCGGTCTTGGACTTTTGTGGTCCGAAAGATCGTGAATAAACATAAAGGAAGCTGCGGAGTCCAAAATATGGAGAACGGAGTACTGTTCTGGCTTCAGCTTCCAGAAATCAGGGATTTGGGAAAATGAGAAAGTGGAATAAGAAAACAAAAATTACAGTATTAGTTATATTTTTAATTTTAGCTGTGCTATTTGCCGCTCTATGCTGGAAAAAGCGCCGTGGAATCTATAATACATATATGAAGCTTACTGGTCAGGAGATTCCGTATTCTGTCCAGGAAAAAAGAATGAAAAAATATGGATATTATGATCAGGAATTGAATGCTTCCATGAATCTGGAAAATCCGGTTTACATAACTGAGAAGGACGATTCTGCAAATGAGATCGAAACAGATATTCCAAAAAGAAACCACACGTATAGCATCCTCTTATGAAATCGACCAGCAGCTGCAGGCCGAGCTGGAGAATGGATACAGCTGGGAGGAGCCTATGGTGATCCAGAATCCTTATCAGGTTTCTCCATTGACAGCGGTGATTATTTTCGACACAAAGAAGAGTGTGCGGTGCGTTTTTACGGTCAAGGGAAAAACGGAAGCCGCAGATATCAGTGGAGAAGTGGAAGCTGCTGTTTCACACAGAATCCCGGTGATCGGTCTTTACCCGGCAATGGAAAACACGGTTGTTCTGGAGCTTCTGGATAAATCAGGCAAGGTTACAGATTCCCAGGAAATCACTATTACAACGGATGAACTTCCGGATAAACTGGATGATGCTGTGAAACCGGTGAAAACAAGCGGTGAATCTGCATTTGAACTGACTATGGTATATGGACAGCGGACAACCTTCCCATTTGCTTATGACTGTATGGGAGATATCCGTTGGTACATGAGCGGAGAATTTACTTCTGGAATTTATATGTTATCAAATAGCAGGATGATAGTTGCCTCCAATGAAGCCTTCATGCCATCCCAGGACAAACCGCAGACAACCAATCTCTATGAGATGGATTATCTGGGACGCGCCTACACCATGTACTATGTGGCGGGTGGAAACCACCATGAAGTAATCGAAAAGAGCCGGACGGAAATCTTCTTGTCCTGACCAGTTCTCTGGAAGGTCACATTGAGGACAAAATCCAGGAAATTGACAGACAGACCGGAGAAGTTGTAAATGAACTGATAATGGAAGATATTTTTGGAGGGAAATATGAGGACCGAGTTGACTGGACCCATTTAAACACTGTGTCTTATCAGCCGGAGACAGATACCATTGTGATCAGTCCGAGAAATCTGGAATCTGTAGTCAAATTGAACTGGACGACAAAGGAAATCCAGTGGATACTCTGCGATCCGAGATTCTGGGAAGGCACAGAATATGAAAATATGTGCTTCAGCCGGAAGGGGATTTTGTTTATCAGTTCCAGCAGCATACTGCCTACCAGCTGGAAACAGATCTGGATGGAGATGACCAGACGGTAAAAGTCAGTATGTTTGATAATCATTATGTAAAAGTACGAAAGTCTGACGTGTTGAAATACTTTGATGGTGAAAAAAGAATCTTATCTGTTGGTTTATGCTGTAAATGAAGCAGAAAAAAGACAGTAAAACAGATTAAAAAGATTCCTACTGTATGGTCTACCATCACTTCTTCTGCTATTTACGATGCTGACAGTAATCATATTTTTGGTATGTGCGGTCATGTGAAGGATTCTGAAGATAAAAGAAGAGGAATGACCTATGAGTTTGACTATGATACAGAAGAGCTGATCAATCAGTTCAGCATCAAAAGCTATTATTATCGCGCATCAGAGATGAAAATTGACTGGAATGATCTGGCAGCAGCCATGGAAATAAAAGACAACTATATTATGGGAGAATTATATCAGCCTGTAAAGCGACCTGGTTCTTCTGGCAGAAGAAGCCGGAACAGGTACTGGATGACGGCGAGATTACATTGCATCTTACCGGACAGGTGCTTTATGCAGGAGCTTATGATCACCAGATTTCCCAGATCATTTTTCATGGAAAGAAAAATACTTATGTTTATGATACTACAGACATCCGTCTTCATACGAAATCTTACCTGCAGTTCTATGAGAACATTCCGGTACCGCTGCAGGGAATGGAAGCGGATGATTATGAGATTTATGTTGTATATCAGAACGAATTTTATGATTTGGAACAAAATATAAAAATTAAGTGATTTAATGCTGCTGTTCACTGGTAAACATTCTGCGAAGCGTGTTGCTGTGAATGGTGGAAATAGTAAAACTTTAAATTTTTACAGGCAATATTAAGAAAGTGTTTCTGCTTTATTGCGGAACTATGTTATAATAGTTGATAACACGACCAGAGCGTGTTTGAAAAATGATTCCAGCACATTTTGCAGAATATTTATTTCAAACATGCTCCAGGGAAATAAAGTTATACCAGAAAAATAAAGGGAGTAAAAAAAATGAAGAAAAAAGTTTTATTACAGGTAATGGGAGCCGTTCTGGTGGCTGGTTTAATGGCTGGTTGTGGTGGCACAAATGATACAAAGACGGAAGAGAATACCAAGACAGAAGCTGCCGCAGACAATGCTGATGCCAAGGAAGAGCCTGACAGCACGGAAGCAGAAGATACAAGTGAAGATTCTGCAAGTACTGATTCCGCTGAAGAAGACAGTGCAGAGGCAGATGACACAGCTGCAGAAGCAGAGAGTACAGGTGAGGATTCTGCAAGTAGTGATTCAACAGAAGCAGACAGTGCAGAGGTGGCCGACAGCAAGGAGACAGAAGCAGCAGGAAGTTCTGCTGGTACAGCAGCCCAGACTGCAAACAGTGATGCATACGGCGAGGTTGTTTCTGCAGCAGGATGGAATATTACAGTAGAAGATGTGGAGATCAATTCCTCTCTTGAGAATGTAAGCGTAGAACTTGGCTATACAGGTGTGGAGACAAGCGACTACAAGAAAGAAGCTGACGCAGGCAAGACTTTCTGTATGATTAAGCTGAAGATCGAGAAAGACGGCAGCAAGGAGACTTTGGACTGGGCGAATCTGAAGCTGACTGACAGTGAAGGAAATGAATATAGCAGAATGGATGATGAATTCATTTCAGAGCTTGGTATGACACGTATGGCAGGAACCACTTTGAATTTCGGTTCCAACGAGGGCTGGATCGCATTTGAGATTGACGAGAATGCAGAAGGTCTGGAGCTTAGCTATCCATTTGAGGCAGAGGAATATCACTGCGCATTATAAGGATGATAAAAATGCAGACAATCCGTCAGCTGCCATGACGGTGGTATGAAAATGCGGATTTTGTATTAGATCGTGTTTGAGAAATCATAAAATTGTACAGGAGGCTGGCATGAAGAATAAAAGATATCGGGAACTGGCTGCAATACTTGTAATGATGACAATGACAGCGGGTTCTATTACTACAGTTGCAGCAGAAACAGAAATTGCAGCAGAGGAAGAAACTACAGCAGAGACAGAAACAGATGAGCCGGAAACAGAAACTGTCGAGAATGCAGATTCCGAGGCAGCAGAAGCAGCAGATACCCAGTCCCAGGCGACAGCCCTGGAAGTAACAGACCGGTTTGCACAGCAGACTGCTGTTGACGAAGCGCTCCTTCAAGAGGCGTCAAACGGCTACAGTCTTGATGAGGCCCTGATTGTAGTCAATCCATATGGAATGTCCCCTTTAAGTGCAGTTGCCGTTTTTTCCACAGAGAAAGCCTGCGGCGGAACTGTTACTGTGAAAGGGAAATCCGCAGAGAACGATGTGACGGGGACTTTTGAGGAGGCAACGGAGCATATCGTCCCGATTTATGGTCTTTACAACAATGATACCACAGAGGTTGTAATCACTCTGGATGATGGGACTTCTGCTACCTTTGAAGTAACCACAGAAGATATAGGTGTTGATTACGGTACAATCCAGACAGAGATGAAAAGCGAGGCAAGTTACGATTATTCGAACCTGACTTTTTGTCTGCTCCACTATGGGAACCCTGTATGGAGTAGATGCGGCCGGAGATATCAGATTCTTTACCAATATTGGCGGAACTCTCGGAGTTCACCAGCTGGAGAACGGGCATCTTCTTATGCCTGCATCCTATGTGCTGAAGAGCAGCTACTATAAAGAAGGAATGATCGAAGTCGACCTTCTGGGGAAAGATTTACCGCGAATACATGATTCCTGGTGGCCAGCATCACGATTTCGTGGAGCTTCCGGATGGCAATCTCCTGGTGGCTTCTGACAGCCCGGACTTAAGCACAGTTGAGGACTACGTGGTAGAAATTGACCGAGAGACCGGTGCTGTTGTATGGGAGCTTGACATGAAAGATCTCATCAGCCAGGAAGATGGACAGTCTGCTTCTATGGATTCAGACGGAAGTGAGGAAGCTGACTGGTTCCATAATAATGGTCTTGCCTATGATGCAGAGAATGATCTGGTCCTTCTTTCTGCAAGACACAAAGATGCCATTGTAGCAGTGAATAAAGAGGACAAATCCCTGGCATGGATCCTTGGAGATCCTACAGGCTGGGATGGTGTGGATCAGTCTTACTTCTTTACTCCGGAAGGAGAAGATTTCGAATGGTTCTATGCACAGCATAATGTTTCCATTCTGGATAATGGAGATATTGCTCTTTTTGACAATGGTACTGCCAAGGTAAAAACGTGTGGATGGCGATAACCGTGTAAGTGGTGATAACGTATATTCCCGTGCGGTTGTTTATCAGATTGATACAGAGAACATGACCGTTTCCCAGGTAACTGAGTATGGTAAAGAGCGAGGCGCCGACTGGTATTCGGACTGGATTTCCGGTGTGGTTTCCCTGGATGGAACACAGGATCATCTGTGGATCACAGCTGGCTCCCACCTGCATAGCGATGAAGAAAACCGCAGTGATTATTACCCGAAAGATATGTTTGTACAGGGACTGACCAAGACCACACATATTGATCAGGTAGATAATGGAGAGCTGAGCTTTGAGCTGACGATCTCCGGTGACACTTATAATGCGCTGACATATCGTTCTTTCCGCATGCCCCTTTATACAGAAGGAAAATATGATCCATCCGCAGTTCCGGAGGTGCTTGGTTCTCTTGAGAGACAAGTTATGAGGAAAGCAGCATTGATGTGAGTACCGCAGAGGCTTTGCCAGATGGCTGGAATTTCCTGCTGGATGGAAGCAAGATCAGTGTGAACGGAAGCTTCCAGACCCAGACCGCAGCAGCAGATCTGCTGGCTGGAAAGATGATCCTGATAAGCGGTGAGTCCCAGAGAGCTTATCAGCTGACACAGACTCCTTCTGAAGGAGATGACGGAACAAATGTTACAGTTAAGGGCTGGACGGCAGTTGACGGGCTGGAAGGTCAGGAATGGGATATTTACCTGGAACTGGACGGTGTTCTTTATAATACGGGATATATGTACAGTCAGGCATAAGTATATAATTTGTCAAAATGGGTTCAAGAGCCTTGAACCCATTTTGACGTTACAGGCTTTGCAGCTTGTACGGACATAACGACAAAAATTTGAGGAGATTACAGTATGAAAAAATGGAGCAAAAAGAAAAAAATCACCATTCTGCTTCTGTTTCTGGTGCTGCTTGCATTGTTTGCATGCCTTTGCTGGAAAAAGCGGCGGGGAATTTATAATACTTACATGAAACTTACCAATCAGGAAATTCCCTATTCTGTAAAAGAAAAACGGAAGAAAAAAAATATGGCTATTACGGTCAAAAGCTGAATGTTACCATGGATGTGGATGACACGATTTCCATTCAGGAAAACGATGATTCCGCGAATGATATCCAGACTGAAATTCCTCAGGCGAAAACACTGGTGGCAACTTCCTATGAGATTGACCAGCAGCTGCAGACAGAGCAGGAAAATGGATATACATGGGATGATCCCATGGTTATTCTCAATCCATATCAGATTTCCCCATTAACTGCAGTAGTACTTTTTGACACAGAAGAAGAGTATGGAGTGCGCTTTACTGTGAAAGGAAAAACTGCAGCAGCAGACATCAGCGGAGAGATAGATGCGGCCAGTTCACACAGAGTGCCCATTATCGGTCTTTATCCGGGAGAGGATAATACAGTAGTACTGGAACTTCTGGATGATTCCGGCAGAGTGAAGGATTCCCAGGAGATCACCATTACAACAGAAGCTTTGCCAGAGTCTCTTACGGATGTGATCGAACCTGTGGAGACCAGTGGAGAATCTGCATATGATCTGACCATGGTTTACGGACAGAGCACTCATCTTCCTTTTGCATATGACTGCATGGGAGATATTCGCTGGTATATGAACAAAGAGACTGGAAATTATGGCCTTTACATGCTTTCCAACTGCAGAATGATCTGGCAGGATACTGCCGGATATGTTCCGAACCTGGAGAAACCTCAGTCTACCAATCTTTATGAGCTGGATTATCTGGGAAGAGCTTACAATATGTATTATCTTTCCGGGGAAGTCATCATGAGGTAATTGAGAAGGAGCCAGGCGGAAATCTTCTGGTGCTTACAAGCTCCATGCAGAGCCATTGTGAAGATAAAGTTGAGGAAATCGACCGGCAGACAGGTGCGGTGGTAAATGAACTGAAACTTCAAGATATTATTAAATGTAAATACGAGAATCTGGTTGACTGGGCTCATATTAATACGGTTTCCTATCAGCCGGAGACAGATACTATTCTGCTCAGTGTCCGCAATCTGGAATCTGTGATCAAGGTAAACTGGACAACCAAGGAAATCCAGTGGATTCTTTGCGATCCAAGATTCTGGGAAGGCACAGACTATGAAAAATATGTGCTGAAAGCAGATGGCGATTTCATTTATCAGTTCCAGCAGCATACAGCATATCAGATCGATACAGATCTGGATGGCGATGACCAGACTATAGAAATCACCATGTTTGATAACCATTTCCTGTGGAGAAGGAAGAAAGACATCGACTATTATGATAAGACGGAGGAATCCTACCTGCTGGTATATTCTGTAAATGAGGCAGAAGGTACTGTGAAGCAGATTAAGAAGATTCCTACGGTATGGTCCAAGATTACATCCGCAGCGATTTATGAGGCTGATAGCAATCATTTCTTCGGAATGTGCGGTCATGTGGCAAATGCAGAAAACGGCTGGAAGGGAATGACCTACGAGTTTGACTACGATACAGAGAAAGGTTCTGAATCAGTACTGTCTTAAGAAAACCTTTTTACCGTGCAGAGGAAATGCGGATTGATTACAACGATCTTGCAAGTCCTATGGAGCTGGATGAAAATTATATCAAAAGGAGAATTGTGGCAGCCGGTGAAGACCTGGAAATGGCTGTGGAACAAGAAACCGGAACAGGTGCTTTCCGGCAGATACCCTGACATATAACATCACTGGAAAAGTGCTCTATATAGGGAACCTATGATCATCAGATTTCCCAGATCATTTTCAAAGGGGAGAAGAATACCTATGTTTATGATACAACAGAGGTTCGTCTGCATATGGAAACATTTTCTGGATTTCTATGAAAATATTCCGGTGCCGCTTCAGGGGAATGAATGCAGATAATTATGAAATCTACGTTATGTATCAGGACGGATTTTATGATACACAGCAGACCTTTGCAATCAATTAAACAGGTGATATTGCAAAGCCAGAATAGTAAGGGTATTGAGCCCGGATTCAGCTGCTGCAGCTGAATCCGGGAAAAAATATACAGCAAAGCAGGGTGCGCAGATAGCGGGAATGATTTTCAAACACGCTCTGGACGCGGAATAAAAAAATGCTGCAAAATCATTTTTGCAATGATTTTGCAGCATTTTCTATGACTGGGAAAAATTTTGCGGTATGCCGCAGGGCTGTAGCTCAGGGTTTTTTGAAAACAGAGCAGAAGTAATTGCTGGAAGAAAAGCCCAGCTGGTAAGCAATATCTGTAATGGAATCATCTGTAGTCTTCAGAAGCATCTGTGCCCGATCCATTTTCTGGAGGGTAATGTATTCAGCAGGAGTAATTCCCAGTTCTTCTTTAAATTTGGCTTTAAAACGGGATAGAGAATAGTTGGATGCCTGGGCAAGCTCCTGAAGTGTAATGGGGCTTTCAATATTCTGTTCAATGTATTTCAGCGCATGTCCGATGTCACTGTTCAGCTGTTCATTGATCTCTTCCTGGGCTGGAACTGCAGTCAGGTAGTTCAGACTGGCAAGTACACAGGTCAGATACTGGACACCGGCAATGGAGTCGCCTTCTGTTCCGTAAGAAATCAGGTTAAAAGCAGTGCGCAGCATGGAAATCTGGGAACTGCCTACATGGTACAGGTGCTGATCCATATTCAGAAGCCGATGGCACAAAATATTGCTGTAATGCTGGTTCAGACCAAGGAAATTATCGTGCTCCTTCAGATCCAGCTGCATTGCAAAAAAAATTCGCAGCGGTTCTGGGCAATATGTCCTGTAGTATGAAGCTCATAAGGTCTGGTGATAAAAAGGTTATTTCCGGTAGCACAGTAGCTGGTGCGGACGCCGCCTTTCATAACGTAAGTCTTGCGCTGGCCTTTCACCATGAAATGAAGCTCGATGATATCAGAGTGATAATGCAGAGGAACCGGAACGCCAGGTGCCATAGGTGTAAAATGAGAAAGATTTCTAAGCCCCGGGATCTTATGTTTATCTGCTGTTAATATTTTTTTTTATGTTCGTTCCATATGTAATCGTCAAATATTTCCTGTTCCATTCAAGTCGCCTCTTCTTATGTCCGTGAATTATTGTGTTGCAGCCTGTTTTTCTACTGTTCACTGGTAACGTTCCGCGAGGTGTTTTCTGTGAACGAAGTGAACAGTAACTCTGTTTTGTTTACAGCACTATGCTGTGCTATTTTGTATTCTTTTTCGTACAAAGTTATAAAATAGTACTAAATATTTTGCTGAAAGCAATTTTAAATTATTTATATTATACTATAGTCACAGTTGAAAAGCAATTGCGCGGTTGCAGTGGATAGTAAACGTTACGGTTCATTCCGTTCACAAAAACATATCGCGGAACGTTACCGGTGAATAGCAACAAGTAAACATCAAGAGGAGAAGAGCATGAAAAAAACAATTGCAGGCGGCGTATGGCCGGTTATGATCACACCTTTTACCGAGGACAAAAAAGATTGATTATGATGCAGTTCTCAGAATTATTGAGTGGTATGATAAGAACGGGGTTGACGGAATTTTTGCGGTATGCCAGTCAAGTGAAATGTTTGAGCTAAGCCCACAGGAGAGAGTGGAGCTTGCAAAATTTATTATTAACAATGCACCAAAGCATATGGGAGTTATCGCTTCCGGACACTGTGCTGAGAAGGTAGAGGATCAGATCCGCGAAGCTCAGACTGTAATTGATGCCGGTGTAGATGCATATGTTTTCATTTCCAATCAGTTTGCAAAAGAGAACGAGAGCGAAGATGTGGCTAAGAAAAACATTGAATCTCTTCTGGATCACATTGATGGAGATATGTTCGGTGTTTATGAGTGCCCGGCACCATACAAGAGACTTCTTTCACCAGAGCTTCTCAAATGGTGTGCAGAGACTGAGAAATTTGCATTCTAAAAGATACCTGCTGTGATCTTGATCAGCTGGAAGCAAAATGCAAAAGCAGTTGAGGGCACTGGATTAAAGATCTTTAATGCAAATGCAGCAACACTTCTTCGCAGCATGGAAATGGGATGTGCAGGATATTCAGGAGTTATGGCAAACTTCCATCCGGATCTTTATGTATGGCTTTGCAAGAACTATAAAGAGCAGCCGGAGAAAGCACAGGAGCTTATGAACTTCCTTGGTGCAGCCTCCATGGTTGAGTGCCAGGTATATCCGGTAAACAGCAAATACCATATGAACTTGGTAGGCGTGCCGATGACACTTCAGTCAAGAAAACAGGATTATAAGCTTCTTACAGGAAGCAAGAAATTAGAAATCGAAGAGTTCTGTGCGATCACAGAGACCTTCCGCAAGAGCTTTTTGGAAAGTAATCAGAGATAACTGCCAGAACGGTGGGGACCGTGAGGCAGATGCGAAAGGTATTGAAAGGGCCGGGGATAAAGGTTACTTCTTATCAGAAGGGCAGGAAGGCCGGCTGAAAATTTCTTAAGATTTGTAATTGGGGTTACAAATATACGTGAAAAAAAGGGAAACAAAAACACATAGTGTGTAAAAATCAGGAGGATGAGAGAATGAAAAAAAAGATTAATGGCAGCAGTATTATCAACAGCTATGGCAGCAACAATGCTGTTAACAGGAAGCATCAGTGTACAGGCAGCAGATGCTGCAGCAGCAAATGACCCGGCAGTAGAGCTGATCTTTACATCAGTATCTGTAAGCGGTGACTCCCATACAGAGGCTATGTATGAGTTTGCAGTAGAGGAATTATCCGGTGGTTCCGTAACATGTAAATGCTACGACAACGGTTCTCTGTTCTCTTCTGAGAACGAGTTCGATGCTCTTCTTAACGGAGATGCAGATCTGGCATATATTTCTTTCCCGACAATTGCAACACAGATTCCGTCCTACAGCATGTTTGCTTCCGGATATCTGTTCAGCTCCTATGAGCATATGACAAGCGTTCTCAACGGTGACATCGGACTTAACAAGATCCGTCCACAGATTGAAGAGACACTGAACATCAAACCTCTTCCAGTTTCTATCTTGGAAGCCGTGTAATCAACACAAGAGAGAAAGAAATCAACAGCTACGATGACATGAACGGATTACTTCTCCGTATGCCGAACTCCGAAGCATGGCTGTTCCTTGGTGAGGCACTTGGTGCAAACCCGACACCACTTTCCTTCAGTGAGCTGTATACTGCACTTCAGACTGGCGCTGTAGATGCACAGGATAACCCGCTTCCAAGTATCGAGAGTGCAAAATTCTATGAAGTAACAAAATACATCGCAATCACAAACCACGTTGTTGACTCCATCATGCCATGTATCAACGGTGACACATGGAACAGCATGACAGAGGCTCAGCAGGAAGCTGTTACTGAGGCTATGGAATATGCAAGAGACGTAAACGATACAGCAAGACTTGACAGAGAAGCTGAGCTGATCAAATTCTTTGAGGAGCAGGGACTTACTGTTACATATCCTGACATCAACGAGTTTAAAGAAAAAGTTCAGGCTAAGTACATGGAAAACGAAGAAATGATCAAAGACTGGGATATGGATCTTTACAACGAAATCCAGGCTATGGCTGATACAACAACCGCAGAAGAGTAAAACGAATTGTCGTGACAACAGGCAAGACATAGTGATCAGCTATGAATTGACAGCAAAACTTGAGACATCTGTCTGACTTATAACAAAGAAAAGTCCCAGGCTGTGTGTACGGTCTGGGCTTTTGAACAAAGCACAGATTTTTTTGGCCTGTCTGCACAGGTGATACCTTTTGCAGTAGTGGCTGCAAATGGGAACAAACCGATGGCAGAAAAGTGAATCTGAGAGGAGAGGAAACTGTGGATAATTTCAAAAAGATCGGGAAAAAAGATCGTCGATTTCCTTGGCGTTTTTATCCCAAACATTACGTTTTTGGTAATTTTCCTTACCTTTATGGTAACAATCGTATCCAGATATTTTTTCAAAACCCCTGTAACATGGAGTTATGAGGTATCTGTTCTGGGTTACATGTGGACCATGTTCTTCGGCGTTGGTAAGGCAATGGAGGCTGATGAACACGTAGTATTTGGTCTGGTTTACGATGCTGTAAAACCTCGTACCCAGTTTATTTTTAAAGTAGTTTACAATACATTTCTTTTAATCCTGCTGGTAACCTGTTTTGTACCGTGTTTCCAGTCCATGGTTGGAAAGAAAATGGTAACAGGAGTTCTGAAGCTTCCATATACAGTTGTTTTTGCACCATTTATGTATATGCTGGCTGAGATCATCGTCAGAACCTGTATCAATATCAGAAATGCATTTAAAGAATACAAGGAAGGAGGAAAAGAATCATGAGTATGCCGATTATTATGCTGTTTGTGGTTATGGCTATCTGCTTCATAATCCGTATGCCTGTTTCTTTCTCCATGCTTGCAGCTTCTATTACATATTTTCTGCTTGCAGCTCCGGACAAACTGGGCCAGGTATTTACCGTTATCACTGGTAACATGTTTGCAAACTATACCATGCTTGCAGCGCCGCTGTTTATTTTCATGGCAAATGTGCTGAATGAAGGTGAGGTAACAGACAAGCTGTTCTCTTTCTGTAATGGTCTTCTTGGAAGATTAAAAGGTGGTACAGCACAGGTTAACGTATTTATTTCCCTTATTTTCTCAGGTATGACCGGTTCTGCTATCGCAGATGCTTCCGGTATTGGTCTGATGGAGATCGACCAGATGAAAAAAGAGGGATACGATGCAGAGTTCAGCTGTGCCATTACAGCCGCTTCTGCAACGGTAGGACCGATTTTCCCGCCAAGTATTCCAATGGTTATTTACGCTATGTTATCCGGTGCTTCCATTGGTAAGCTGTTTATGGGAGGTATGGTTCCTGGCGTTTTACTTGCCATTCTTCTTATGATCTATGTTGCGTTTATTTCTCATAAGAGAAATTATCCGGCTGGTGTGGTCATGAGCAAGAGAGAGTTTCTGAGAGCTACATTGCAGGCTCTTCCGGCACTGTTTACAGTTGTTATTCTTCTTGGTGGAATTTATTCCGGTATCTGTACTCCTACAGAGGCTGGTGCGGTTGCTTCTGCATACGCACTGATCATTTCTGCACTGATTTACAAAACACTGGGATGGAAAAAGCTTTGGGGTATCATCAAGAAATCCGCTGCCAACACAGCTACACTGGCTCTTCTTTGCGGATCTTCCATGCTGTTCTCTTATATTATCTCTCTGGAGCAGGTTCCGAGAGTTGTTGCAAGCCTGGTTATGGGAATCACAGATAACAAGTACATTTTCCTGTTTATCGTAAACATCGTATTCCTGCTTCTTGGCTGTGTACTTGATGTAAGTACGATCCAGCTGGTATTCGTACCAATGGTTCTTCCGCTGGTACAGGCTATGGGCATTGACCTTGTTCATTTCGGCGTTGTGATCTGCCTGAACATGATGATCGGTCTTTCCACACCGCCATTTGGTATGCTGTTGTTTATTGTTTCGGGACTTGGAAAAACGAAGATCAAGGGTGTCATACGGGAGATTTTGCCGATGGTGCTTATTATGATCGGGCTGTTGTTCCTGGTTACTTATGTACCGGATATTATTATGTTTATACCTAACAACTTCATGTAAAATATGAACTTGGGTAGTATGAAAGGGACTGTTTTGCAGTCCCTTTTGTTGTATCGGGAGGCTACCCGGACGCACTTTCGCAGCTGATATTCCACGCGGGGCGGTGCAACACTGCGGCGAGCTAACTGTTAACTACGACTAAATCGTTCAGGAGAGCCTTCACGATTAAGTCTTCGTAAGCAGTGGATCTCGCCTCCGTTAAGGGCGCACCTGGAAATGCCCCGCTTAGGAATATCAGTTGCGAAAACGCTGTGTATTGGTAACGAATGGATACAATAAAAGCGACGGTGCTGATGATGATGGAATAGGGAATTTAGAACAATAATGTAATGTGGGACTATAAGAGGAGGACATAAGGATGGGCACATTGGATAAGGTAAAGGGATTGGTTGAGAATCCGCCGAAGGAGTATCGGAGTGCTCCTTTCTGGGGATGGAATGACAGGCTTCAGAAGGAGAATCTGGGGAGAGCAGATAGAGGGATTTAAGAAGGCGGGGATGGGGGGATTTTTATTCATTCCGTGAAGGGCTGGAGACGGAGTATCTTTCCACAGAGTGGATGGAGGATGTGAAGTTTTGTGTGGATAAAGCCCGGGAAAATGATCTGGAGCTGTGGATATATGATGAGGATAAATGGCCGTCGGGGGCTGCAGGAGGTATGGTCAGCAGGGTGAATCCAGCGGAGTTTACAGCCAGGGCGCTGACGATGGAGTGCGGGAAAGCCGGGGAGGTGGCGGTACCGGCGAAGCTAAGTATCGAGGAAGAAAGGATAGTTACCGGGGACTCGGATTCGTTAATGTGCGGCGGGAATCGAAGCGTGGACGAAAATTCCATGTCTGGCAGGAACGGCGGTGAAGATTTGGCAGTGGAAGAAACTATGGAGACAGAGTTTCTTCAAGGTATTTATGTGATTCAGACAGAAGCGGACGGCAGATTTATTAAGAGGATGAAAGAATATCTGACTTATGAGGAAGCTGCTGGAGCTTGCGGTGTTGATGAAGAGATTCTGCTTCTGCGCCAGGAGATTTCTGGTAAGAGCGAGTGGTACAACGGCTTGATGCCGCCGGATAATTTGAATCCGGAGAGCGTGAAGACATTTTTGAAGTTGACCCATGAGCATTATGAGGAAGTGTTTGGCGGAAGTTTTCCAAAAGAGGTGAAAGGATTTTTCACAGATGAACCAAACTGCTGTGATTTCTTCAGCGTTTTCCATGAAGGCAGACCGTGGATTCCGTGGAGTATTGGATTTACAGAGTATTTTATTGAAAAGAGAGGATATGATCCGCAGGAGAAGCTGCCTTATCTGTTTTTTGATGGGGAAGGGGCGGAGAAGATCCGTCATGATTATTGGAAGACGGTGGCACAGCGTTTCGAAGAAAGTTATATGAAACAGGTTTATGAGTGGTGTGATAAACGGGGACTTCGTACTACGGGACATATTTTATATGAGAACGACCTGGGCTATCAGACTCGTGTGTGCGGTGCGGCTATGCCTCAGCTTCGTTATCTGCATAATCCGGGCATTGATCTTCTGGGGGCGCAGACAGATGAGTATCTGACTGTGAAGCAGTGTGCAAGTGTGGCGCATCAGTATGACCGCTCCATGACCATCAGTGAGGCTTATGGCTGCACTGGCTGGGAGCTGGATTTTTCCACTCAGAAATGGTTGGGAGACTGGCAGTTCGCGCTTGGAATTACGAGACGTTGTCAGCATCTTGCCCTGTATTCCATTACTGGCTGCAGGAAGAGGGACTATCCGCCGGTTTTCAACTATCAGAATACCTGGTGGGATGACAATGATAAGATGGAGAATTATTTTGGTCGTCTGGCGCTGTGTCTTTCTCAGGGTGAGCCGGTGCGGAAGGTGCTGATGATCCATCCGATTTCCAGCATCTGGACCGAGTGCCGCAGTGACCGGGCGGAGGATTTCAATCATCTGGAAATGAATATGGGATGGCTGGATGAGCATATTACTTCTTTAAATCGAAAAGGTGAGTATTATAACCGGATCGCAAAAGCGCTGACTGCAGGGCATGTGGATTTTGATTTTGGAGATGAGATCCTGTTGGAGCAGGACGGCAAGGTTGAGGATGGAATGTTTGTGGCAGGAAAGTGCAGCTATCAGGTGGTTGTAGTTCCGGGAGTGAGCAATCTGTTTGCAAACACGGTGAAGCTGTTGAAGGAATTTCTTGCAGCTGGTGGAATGGTGATCTGGCTGAAGCCGTATCCGGTGATGATTGAAGGAGAACGGATTGGTAGTAAGCAGATCTGCGTTGCTAAGAGATGGGATAAAAAAATAGACAGTGAAGATGTAAATGAAGAGAAATCTGACCGCAGGAAAGTGTGTGGAAAATATGGTGATATCCGGGATGTTTTAGATGAGGAAGCATTTGTTCATACGGTTGAGCATGAATGGGAGCTGACGGAAGCTGTGGCGAAATGCACCGGAAAAGATTTTACTGTGCGAAATGCCAGCGGCGCAGAGGATGGTGAGATTCTTTCCATGCTGAGAAAGACAGAAGATGGACATATTCTTTTCCTGACAAATCACGATCGGAACAATGCACATCAGGTTTACATAAAAACTAGACTGTGGAGACGCTGTGGAAGAGCTTGACCCGCTGACCGGGGAAGTTAGTGAGGTGGAAACTGTTGCGGATGGAGAGGGCGTTTGCTTTACCAGGACATTCGAGACGGGGATGAGCCGAATTTATTTTGTGAAGAAAATAATAGGGGCTGGACAGATTATTAAAGAGATATATAGTGTTGAAAACAAATGTGGAGTTGTGGAAGACACTACTGCTGTGGACTTGGCGGCTGTTTCTGATGGCGTAAATGCGGTGCATGAAATGACAGTGAGCAAAGCTGCCACATTCCCATACAGACATCCGCATTACACAGATCCCGTATTAGCTACATTTGGTCCGGACGCGAAATTAAGAAGAACTATGGAGAATGTGCTGACGATAGATAAATGTACTTATGAGCTGGGGGTTGCTTCAGCAAATAAAATTTGTGACGGAAATGCTATGGTGGAAGATAAAGATCTTGACGCAATTGTAGAGCAGGTATCAGAATTCAGACATGGCAGCGGACTGTCAGAAGCAGGAGTCTGTGAGTCCGCAGAGATGGAAATCTGGCAGGCGCAGAAGGAAATTCGTGAGAAATTGCGCATGCAGCAGGTTTACTATAACGGTGCACCTCAGCGATATACCTGGGTGGATCAGCCACATCCGGCAGATGGAACACCATTTGCCATGCATTTCCGGTTTAATGTTGCAGAAGGCATTTCCAGTGAATGCAGTTTTGTGATTGAGAAGCCTTATGGTCTGGAAGTTTACTTCGATGGCGTGAAATGTGCGCAGACCGGCAAATGGTTTATTGACAAAGACATGCGTTGCTTCGGACTTCCTGCTTTGAGTAAGGGGGTGCATCGGATTACCATAAAAGGCAGTTACGACCAAAAGCGGGAACTGGAAGATGTATTCGTAATTGGAAATTTCGCCGTAGATATGTCTGGCAATATTTCCAGGGAAAAAGAAATTCTGCATACTGGTGATTGGAGCATGCAAGGTTATGTAAACTATCCTGGCGGTATGATTTACCAGTACAAGGTGCCACAGTTGATTTCCGATAAGCAGGTTCTTCTTCATTTGGGTGAGTGGAGAGGTACCCTTCTGAAAGTCAGAGTAAATGGCAAGGAAGCTGGTTTTCATTTCGAAAAGAAGAACTGTGTCACAGATGTAACTGGTCTTTTTCGAAAAAAGAAGAGAACACTCTGGAAATCGAGGTTTCCGGAAGCCCAAGAAACATGTTCGGTCCATTCCACCAGTCCTACACCGGCTGCAGCCGGATCAGCTGGGCTGATTTCCGCACCGAGGGAATGTTCCATACGGATGGGAAGGTGTTGGAGCCTTACGGTATGATGGGGCAGAGTTATATTTGTGAGTATGAAGAGCAGTAAAAAATAACAGGAGGATTTATCATGATTGCAGATTACGCAGACAAACTGAATACATATGAGGAATTTAAAGATTACGCTGACATGGTTCAGCAGTTTATCAAAAAACAGAAAGAGGAGAACCTTCCAGAAGGCAGATACGACCTAAAAAACGGCATTTTTGCCTTGGTTCAGAAATATACCACGAAGTCCCTGGATGGTGCACAGATGGAATCCCATAAGAAATACTGTGACCTTCAGTATATTGTAGAAGGCACTGAAAAAATTTATTGGGCATCTCTTCGCAAGCTTACCGTAGAGGATGACCGCACCCCGGAAGCTGACATTATTTTCTATAAAAGTGGTCCGGAGCAGGGATACACTCTTCTGGAGGCTGGAATGTTCGGCTTCTACGCTCCTGAAGACGGGACATATGCCCTGCATTGCCGTAAGAACCACAGCCCAGCAACGAAGATCGTGTTTAAGATTCCGGTGAAAGGTTGACAGTTTGAAAATTCAAAAGAGAACCATTAAAGTCTTGAGTTACGTGATTGACAAGCTGAAAAAACTTTCCAGAAAGCGTATACTAAAGCGTGTTAAACGCTTTAAGACATATACAGGAGGAAAGAGCTATGAAAAACAACAATAGTATCAAAACCGTAGTTGCTATCGGTATCGGTGCAGCACTGTTCTTTTGTGCTGGGACGCTTTGTGGCGATCCCTAGTCCGGTCCCGAACACAAACATCAGTCTTCAGTACGCAGTACTTGGACTTCTTTGCAGCAATGTATGGTCCGGTTGCAGGCGGACTCATTGGTTTCATCGGGACATACACTGATCGACCTGTCCTGGGGTGGAAGCCCATGGTGGAGCTGGGTTATCACATCTGCATTTGTAGGTGTTGTGATCGGTCTGTTCGCCAAGAAGCTTCAGGTTCAGGAAGGCGATTTCGGAAAAAGGCAAAGTTGCCGTTTTCACAGTTGCAAACGTGATCGCACATGTTGTAGGATGGGTAGTTGTTGCACCTGTACTTGACATTGTAATCTATGCTGAGCCGGCAAACAAAGTATTCGCACAGGGCGCATTCGCCGCAGTTTCAAACACCATCACAGGTGTTGTAGTCGGCGGTCTTCTGATCCTGGCTTATACAAAAACAAGCAAAGAAAGGCTCCCTGGATCAGGAATAAGTTGAAAGGGAAATTTGTAAAAGACCTTGCTATGGGGGAAACTTGTGGCAGGGTCTTCTTTGATGCATAATTTTATTGGATCCAAAAGTAAATTTCGCAAGCTTTATGCAAAATAAGATAAACTTTGGTAAGAAATTTTATTGTGGATTTAAGAAATTCGTGTTATCCTTTTGAGATGGTGTAAGGTGTACACTTATAGAGATGCAAATTGTTAAGTGGTTCTGAAGCAGTCACATTGTTTACAAATTGACGATGGATTCGCTTCAGGATATTTGATTTTGAGGTACTATATGACAGAGAAAAAATCTCCTATTATTTCTTTCAAAAACTTTTCTTTCCAGTACCGGGCACAGAAAAAGCCTACGCTGAAGGAAATTAATCTGGATATTTATCCTGGCGAGCGGGTGTTGATCGCAGGTCCTTCCGGCTGTGGAAAAAGTACTCTGGCAGGCTGCATCAACGGCTTGAATCCTTTTTCCAATCCAGGAGAATGCAGCGGGGAACTTATTGTGGATGGTGTGGATGCGCCGAAGAGCAGCATTTTTGAGCTTTCGGCCCATGTGGGCACCGTGCTGCAGGATCCGGACGGCCAGTTCATTGGCCTGACGGTGGGCGAGGACATTGCCTTTGCGCTGGAAAACAGCTGCATGCCGCAGGATGAAATGCATGAGATCACCCGTCACGCGGCAGAGTTGGTTGGAATTCAGGATCATCTGGATTACGCGCCCCACGAGCTTTCCGGCGGGCAGAAGCAGCGCGTCAGCCTGGCGGGCGTTATGGTGGATCAGGTTAAAATCCTGATGTTTGACGAACCCCTTGCCAGCCTGGATCCCGCCACCGGCAAGCAGGCCATTGAGCTGATCGACGAGATTCAGGAAAAAACAGATACTACGGTGGTGATCATTGAGCATCGTCTGGAGGATGTTTTGTGGCGAGATGTGGACCGTATTGTTCTTATGGGCGATGGAAAAATTCTGGCAGATCTTCACCCGGATGAGCTTTTGTCCACCAGACTTCTGGAAGAAAACGGAATCCGAGAGCCTCTTTATCTTACTGCACTGCGTTATGCAGGTGTGGAACTTGCTCCTGCGAAGAAACCGGCACATGTTGATTCTGTTGTGATAGATAAGGCAGACCGGAAGAAAATGACAGACTGGTTCTGGTCCCGCCCGGCAGCAGAGGCTGAGAAAGAACATGAGCCGCTGCTTGAAGTTAGAAATCTTACCTTTGGTTATGAGAGAGGCAGGCAGACCTTACGTGATGTTTCTCTTACAATCCAAAAAGGGTGAAATGGTCAGTATTGTGGGGGAAAAACGGTGCTGGGAAATCTACTTTTTCCAAACTGGTCTGCGGCTTTGAGACACCAGATTCCGGTGAAATTCCTTTTCCAGGGAAGGGATCTTCTGCAGGAAAATATCCGCCACAGAGCCAAACATATCGGCTATGTGATGCAGAATCCCAATCAGATGATTTCCAAGACTATGATTTTCGATGAGGTGGCACTGAGCCTTCGCAATATGGGAAAAAGCGAGGAAGAGATTCGGGAAAAAGTGGAGGAAACTTTGAAAGTCTGCGGACTTTTCCCATTTCGGAACTGGCCGGTATCGGCGCTTAGCTTCGGGCAGAAGAAGCGTGTGACTATTGCAAGTGTACTGGTGCAGGATCCGGAGCTGATCATTCTGGATGAGCCGACTGCCGGGCAGGATTTTAAACATTATACAGAGATAATGGAATTCCTTCGGGGGCTGAATGAAAAAGGGGTAACAGTTGTGATGATTACTCATGATATGCATTTGATGCTGGAATATACGCCCCGGGCACTGGTTTTTGCAGATGGCAGGCTGATCGCGGATAGAAGCGCGGCAGCAGTTCTTTGTGATCCACAGCTGATCCGTCAGGCGGCACTGAAGGAGACAAGCCTTTTTACCCTGGCGAACCAGCTGGGAATCAGTCCGGCGGAAGAGTTTGTGCAGCGTTTTATTGAGGAGGACAGGGAGGTGAGAAGCCATGGCCGCTAAGACAGTGTTGAATTATCTGCCAAGGGAAAGTGTGATACACAAGCTGACAGGTACCACCAAACTGGCGTTTTTTTCCTGCTTTTTACTTTTGCAAGTATGATCACTTATAATACGTGGGTACTGCTTGGGCTGTTTGCGGTGAGCCTGGCGGCGTTTAAACTGAGTAAGATTAAGTTCCGCGAAGTGCGGTTTATGATGATTTTTATGCTGGTATTTCTGGTGTTGAATAATCTGTTTATTTTCCTGTTTGATCCTAATCAGGGAACGACGCTGTATGGCACCAGACATGTGCTTTGCCACCTGTTCTGGCGGTATGATGTGACCGCAGAGCAGCTGTTTTATATGTTGAATATTTCGCTGAAATATTTTGTAGCCCTTCCAGTTGCGATCCTGTTTATTTCTGCGACAAATCCGAGCGAGTTTGCCGCCAGTCTGAACAGTATTGGAATTTCCTATAAAGTAGGATATTCTGTGGCAATCGCACTTCGTTATATTCCGGATATTCAGAGGGATTATCACAGTATCAGCCAGGCACAGCAGGCAAGAGGTGTGGAACTTGGAAAAAACGAGCACTTTTTGCCCGGCTGAAGAATTCGGTGAATATTCTTCTGCCGCTGATCCTCACCAGCCTGAATCGGATTGATACCATTTCCAATGCCATGGAACTGCGTGGGTTCGGAAAGGATAAGAAGAGAACGTGGTATATGAAGAGACCTTTTGAGAAAAGGGACTTCGTGGCAATTGGAGTTGGCGTGGTACTGCTTGTGGTCAGCATGACGGTGACGATACGGTGGGGGAGATTTTATAATCCGTTTGTGTGAGGGAATTGAATAATATGAAAGATATGAGATGGCTGTGCGAGGAGGCTCGCATGGCTATTTCTTTTAAAGTAAATTAAGGAGTGTACATATTATATTTGGTTATTTGTGGGGGAGACAGATATAAAAAAGAAGCATGACTGTCAAGAAGGAGATTGGATGCAATCTTTAAACGCACTATTAGTAAAACATTGGAAAAGGCATTCTATGGTCAATCATATGAAGTGAAAAATTTTATGGTTCCTTCTTGTATTCTGAATTTGTGCGTGTTACTATGAACTTGTAGATATCTTTTGATCTGTGAAGCGTTTCTTGCGTAAGGAGGAAAAATGAGCAGAAAGCCACAGAACAAAAAGAGAAAAAGAGACACTGCTTACCATCCGGAGCTGCATACAAGAGATGTGAACAGCCGGGAGATTTTCAAAAACGATACACTTGCCAGCCAGTTTTTGAGAAATTATACGAATATTCCATTGTTTGCGAATGTTCAGCCTGAAGATATCAAGGATGTATCCAGCAAATCAACTCTATTTACAGCAATGCACCGGAAGCGATAAAAAGACATCTACAAAAAGATTTTGTGGGCTTTACTGATAAAGATGAATGTGCTCGTAGACGAAGTAAAAGAAATGATGGGCGAGATTGGAGGTCGTAGAATGGGTTATCTATTTGAAAAAAAGAGCAAATGTAACCGAAAACTAAATTTAAGTAAGGGAAACAAATCACGATGAAAGGTATTAATACGTAAAAAAATAAACTTAAGTGAAATTTATAAAAACAAACCTCCGGTTCTCAGGGACACTCTGAGAGCCGGAGATTTTATCTTCAATTCACAAAGGAGAAAACCATCATGAATTTATCCAATATTTTCGAATCCACCGATTTCGTCCACGCCAGTGGCACGAAGGAGGAACTGCAGGTTGCTGAATTTCTGAAAGCGCAGTGCGAGGCGCTGGGCGTACTTGCTCATCTGGAGGCTTTTCGGGTTGCTATGGGAGAGATTGAATCTGCGCATTTGTTTGCAGATGGGAAGGAAATCACCTGTAAGGCGTTTAACTGCTGTGGCAGCGGCAGCGTAGAGGGAGAGCTTTATTATATGCCGGGAACGGATCCTGTTTCCATAGCAGGTGCAAAAGATAAAATTGTACTGATGGACACTCAGGGAGTTGGATTTTTTGTTTACCAGGATCTGATAAAAGCAGGAGCAAAGGGAATTATTTTCCAGTACGGAAATATGTATTATCCAAATACAGATATTGACCAGCGCGATCTGCGCGAAGCCGTTGTAGGGGGAAGAACGGAAAGTTCTTTGCGCCATGATCCATTCCAGCCAGGCAGTAGAACTGGTGAAAAATAAGGTGAAGAACATTCGTCTGGAGGTTTCCCAGAAAGAGTACGACGGAGAGTCCCACAATGTAATTGCAGAGCTTCCTGGCAGACGGGACGAGTTTATTGTGCTTAGTGCCCATTACGATTCCACTTCTTTATCCCACGGCGCTTATGACAACATGAGTGGCTGCGCAGGTTTGCTTGGAATTATGGAACAGCTGAAGGGAAAAGAACTAAACTATGGTCTTCGTTTCGTATTCTGCGGAAGTGAGGAGAGAGGGCTTCTGGGCTCTAAAGCATATGTGAAGGAGCATAAAGAGGAACTGGACAAAATAGTGCTGAACATTAATCTGGATATGATTGGAACTTATATGGGTAAATTTATCTCCTGTGTTTCCGCAGAGGACAAGCTGGCACATTATATATCTTATATGGCAGCAGAAATCGGTTTTCCAATTGAGGCAAAGACCGGAGTGTATTCCAGTGATTCTACACCTTTTGCAGACAGCGGAATTCCGGCACTCTCTTTTGCCAGAATTGCCAGCTCCAATGTGGCACCAATTCATTGCCGCTATGATGTAAAGGAGGTTATGTCCATGGAGCAGCTACAGGGGGATATTGATTTTCTGGTGAAGTTTACAGAACGTTTTGCAAATGCAGCAGTGTGTCCGGTTGCAAGGGAGATTCCGGAGAAAATCAAGAAAGAACTGGATGAGTATCTTGCAAGAAAAAAAAAAGAAAAGAGCAGTAGGGGAGGCTTCCTATGAGTTACATAACCACATACACAAGAAACCATTTCAATCCGGTTCATCCGGAGGCGGAGAAGATCGATATTCAGGATATTGCACATGCGTTGTCGCTGACATGTAGGGGAAATGGACATGTAAGTTCTTTCTGGTCTGTTGGGGAGCATTGTATTTGCTGTGCGAAGGAGGCTCTTGGGCGAGGGTATTCCAATCGTCAGGCGCTGGCTTGTCTTTTTGCATGATGCCAGCGAGTGCTATATGTCAGATGTGCCCCGTCCGCTGAAGCAGGAGATGCCCAGATACCGTGAGGTGGAAGAGCAGCTGCTTCAGGTGATTTATAAGAAATTTCTGGGAAGCAGTCTGACTGATGAAGAAGCGCAGCGTCTGAAAGAAATTGATGATGATCTTCTCTGGTATGATTTAGAGGTTCTTCTGGAAGAGAAACAACCGGGGGATGCACCGAAGCTGCACTTTGAGCTGGATTATACAGTGCGGCCGTTTGTTGAAGTAGAGCAGGAATATCTGGAAATGTTTCAAAAACTGAGCGAATCATAAAAGACAGATTTTTACCCGGAGAATGCGGCATTTATTATGCAGAAATATGAGGGATGGCAGATTCAGAAACAGACCTCAGACAGATTCTATGGGAGGAACAACACATGAACCAGGAGATAAGAATAGCGGTTTGTGATGACCTTGCGGAAGACAGGGAGAATATCACCCGGCTGCTTTCGGAATACACAGACAAAAATAACCTATATGTGAAAATAGAAGAATTTTCTTCCGGGGAGGCATTTTTATCCTCAGATACATCCGTTTATTCACTGGTTTTTATGGATATTTTTATGAGTGGGATGAACGGTATGGAGACGGCGAAGAAGCTGATTTCAAGAAACAGCCGGGTGCAGATTGTGTTCGGGAGCACCAGTACGGAGTTTGCAGCAGAGGCCTTTGATATTGAGGCGCTTCATTACATGGTGAAGCCAGTGAGAAAAGAGAAGCTGTTTCACATTCTGAATCGCTTTTTTTGACAGTGTCTACTCCCTGCGGACTGTGAACGTGAAAGTGGGACGGCTGGAGGAGAGCATTTACATTTCCGATATTCTGTATGCAGAAGCAGATGGAAAACGAGCGAAAATTCACACGAAAAAGGGCGTGATAGATGTTTCCATGTCTATGGCAGATCTGGAAGAGGTTCTGCCAGCCAATGAGTTTTGCCGTCCGATCCGGTGGGCGCTGGTTTCCATGAGGGAAATCGTGGCTATGCCTACGGATATTCTGAAGCTGTCGGATAAGACAGAAATCCCCATTAGTCGTCTTAAGCGAAAGGAAATCCAGGATGCTTTTTGCAAATTATAGCTGGCGAAGTACGAGACGGCGCATGCGGGGCGGAATCCTGTAAAAGAATTTACAGACTACGTTATAATTATAAAAGGAAAAAAACTTTATAGCGTGTTTGAAAAAAGGTTTTCTGTAAAATATACGTTATAATCTGCAGGCGAAACTTGAAACGAAATATTGAGAGAACGTTTCGGACATGTTATGATTTGGAAAATATGAAAACCTTTAGAAAACATTTTTTTGAAAGCGGAGGACATCATACTATGGGAAAAATTATTAATTTATCATCCGTACTGGAAAAAAGAGGAAAAATTACAGCAGGTAGTAGAGTACATGGAGGAACTGAAAGACCAGTTTTCAGATTTGATCCAGGAGTATGAGGATGATGGCGCAGATGTAAGGGAAGTCGATACACTGACTGAGGCTCTGGACGCGCTGGAAGATGCATATGAGATGGTCTGTGAAGTTGCTGAGGAAGAGGAGTGATAATTTATTGAAAATAAAGTGCATTCAGCTAAAAACACGAAACAACACAACGTGTTAATTAGTACTAGATGCACTTTTCCTTGCATATTGTGGAGATTTTATAGTGTATAGAAATCGTACAAGCGTCGCTACGCGACGGCTCTAATGTTACTGTGAACTTTGTTCACAAAAAACACCTCGCGGAATGTTACCAGTGAACAGTAACGCTCCAATCTATTTTCTTATATAAAATCCCAAAACCTATTGACATAGTGGGTTAATAGTGGTAATATCCATTTAACGAATAAATAACCCAGTAAATCAATACGGAATATCGACAATTATTGCCGAAGAAGCAAGCTGGCAGTTACTGGGGGCAGATACAGACATAACAGGCGGGCCGCCATACGGCGACATCACCTCGAATAAATGTAAAGCGGCCGCAGGCGCCGGGAAAGGAATGGATATGGCATACTATAAGGGAACACTTGGATTAATCGGAAACACCCCACTTGTAGAGGTTACTAATATTGAGAAGGAGCTTGGACTGGAAGCTACTGTTCTTGTGAAGCTGGAATACTTTAACCCGGCAGGAAGCGTTAAGGACAGAATTGCCAAGGCTATGATCGAGGACGCAGAGCAGAAAGGAATTCTGAAGGAAGGTTCCGTAATCATTGAGCCAACTTCTGGAAATACCGGAATCGGTCTGGCATCTATCGCAGCAGCTAAGGGATACAGAATCATCCTCACCATGCCAGAGACCATGAGTGTTGAGCGTCGAAACATTTTGAAAGCATACGGCGCAGAGCTTGTTCTTACCGATGGAACCAAGGGAATGAAAGGTGCCATTGCCAGGGCCAACGAACTGGCAGAGGAGATTCCGAACGGCTTCATCCCAGGACAGTTTGTGAACCCGGCGAACCCGGCAGTGCACAAGGCTACTACAGGACCGGAGATCTGGAGAGATACAGATGGACAGGTTGATATCTTTATCGCAGGTGTTGGTACAGGCGGAACCCTTACCGGAACAGGTGAATATCTGAAAGAGCAGAACCCGAATGTGAAAATTGTAGCACTTGAGCCTTCTACCTCCCCGGTATTATCTGAGGGAAAAAGCAGGTCCGCATAAGATCCAGGGAATCGGTGCCGGATTTGTTCCGGATGTTCTGAATACCAATGTTTATGATGAGATTTATAAAGCAGAGGCTGATGAGGCATTTGCCACAGCGAAGCTTCTTGCACACAAAGAAGGAATCCTGGTTGGAATCTCTTCTGGTGCTGCATTAAGCGCTGCAATCGAGTATGCGAAGAAACCTGAGAACAAGGGCAAAGTGATCGTAGCACTTCTCCCGGATACTGGTGACAGATATTATTCTACACCACTGTTCACTGAATAAAGATACATTGTAAACATACGGTAACTGTGAAGGCATTGCGCAGTTATAGTTTACCAAATAAAAGCCTCACTATCTGATATCGCTTATACAGAGTTGTTATCAGATAGGTGAGGCTTTTTTTGCGTAATATTACGCTATTATCTTATTTGGTTAGCAACTGTACCGTCAGCATTGATAGTACAATTACCGGTCGGATTGAACTCGAGAATGTACATAAAAATTGCATGCTTATACATAAAAACGACAACTAACTTTTCCGGTGCCGTTTGTGATTGTAAGGGAAAAATAGCTATGCTAAAATGGATTTAGTCAATTATCAAAAATAAATGTAATTGTTCAGATCCAATTTCAAAAATGCTTTGCATTTCGTCGTTTGATTCTGACCAGTTACAAAATGAATTTAAGGGAGAGAAAAGAATTATGAAAAGGAAGGCAATCAGCCGGATACTTGCAATTTCGTTGAGTGTTGCAATGTGTGCACAAAGCATTCCGATTTATGCGGCAGAAGAAATTGGGACTTCAGCTGCAGCGGACTTCTTCGCAGAAGATTCTATTGAAAACCAGAGTTTGAATGAAGGCGACGCGGAAACCAACGCGGAAACTAACACGGAATCTAATACAGAAACCAACACGAAAGCCGATGCGACAACCGGCATATCGGAAGCGTATACGTTGGAAGAGAGTAATTCAGCGACCACATCGGAGGAAACGGTTACTGACGAGGATGGATTCTGGTCTGGAGAATCAGAAACAGTTGAATCTTCAGCAAATGGTTCTGGTGGATGGGAATCTGCGGAAATGGATGGAGCAGAAGCGGGAGATGAGGCGGTAAAGCGAGATGCTGCAGCTTTTGTTTCGGGAGACGTGGAAGAAAACGTAGAGGAAACTGGAGAGACAAATGAATTGGAAGAGGCTCTTTCTGAATCGGCAGAGATGACAGAAGGTGATTTTTCCTATGTAATTGTAAATAACAGTTATGCGCGTATTACCAGATATTCCGGAAGTGCCACCATCGTTCAGGTTCCGTCTACCATAGGTGGTTATGCGGTTCAGGTGATCGGAGCGAGAGCATTCCAGGGAAATACAGTGCTGGAAAGTATGGAGCTTCCCGATGGCCTGACTACCATATATGCTTATGCATTTGCAGACTGTACAAACCTTACCCAGATCAATCTGTCAGAAGGTCTTAATATACGCCTATGCATTTGAAAAATGTACCAGTATCACCAGCATACACCTGCCAGACAGCATTACCACGATGGGCTATAAAGTCTTTGGAGGATGCAGCAATCTTGTCAGTGCCAATTATCCGGTGAACTGGGTAAACAGCCCCAGTGGAAACGGATCGAACAGCTATGAATATGGAAATGTATTTTCCGGCTGTCCGAAACTGACCGAGATAGAGATTCCGGAAGGAGTAAAGGTAATCGCGCCGCATAGCTTTGCAAGCTTAACCACACTAACCAGTGTAACGTTGCCATCAAGCCTGACCGAAATCGGTGCATACGCATTCGCAGGAGCAACCGGTCTCACAGAAGTAACGCTTCCTTCCAATACCAAGACGATAAGAGATTATGCATTTGCCGACTGCGCAGGTTTAAAGGATATTTACATTCCAGATTCCACTACTGATATCAGGAAAGCTGTATTCGAAAACTGCCCACAGCTGACGATACATTGCAGTTATTATTCTATGGCAACCATATATGCCATTGAAAATAATATTCCATTTGAGCAAATTGGAACTTATACGGACAGCGCCGAAACCGTCCTGGATCGTTCAGGCACCAGCTATTACGGAGACTTCGGAAGTGCCACAGCCAATGGATATGTGGCCATGACAGTACGCTATAACATAAAAGACACATGGAAATCCGCAGTAAGCGACCTGAATGTGAAGCTGGTTCTTCCTTCCAACGGAGAGCTTGACGAATCCACATTAAAGGTGGATGGGGAGTTATGCCAGAACTATAATTTAAAGGACAGGACACTGACCATTCCTGTGAGCGGTACCTCTGGAATTATCCGTTTCAGTATCAAAGCACAGAGTCAGTCGGCAGCACGCAGCTACGCTATTTTGAACTACAAAAAGAATAGAAACTCCAGCCAGGAAATCATTGGTGTATTAAATGAAAGCATTAATCTGTTCACCATAGATGCACCAGATGTTGTATCAAAGCCAACCGTAAATGTTTCCGGTATGGCAAATGCCGGTGGAACTGTTACCCTGCTTGTGGATGAGAAAGAACAGCAGACAGTCCAGGTATCAAAGGCAGGTTTATGGTCTGCCGTCCTTACACTGGAAAATCCTTCCAACTATGAGACATATAAGATCAAAGCACTCTGCACACAGGCAGATGGTACAACAGAAACAAGGACTGTCGCAGTCACCTATAATGAAGGAGAACCCTCAATCGAGTCCTTCAAAATGTACTATAATGAGCATGACAAAATAAAATCCTACGATCTGACAAAGACAGACGGAGTAACACCTTTGGTGTATTATCTTCCGAAAACAAATTTGACTATGAGCTTACCTTTGAAAATCCGGAACAGATAAAGACTCTGTATGTTACAAGTACCAGAAACAACCAGACGAAATATCTGGAAGCAACCTATGATCCAGAAAAAATGCGTTTGTGACAGACGGATATTTCGATGAATCCGATCACAATTATGTTCCTGGTGTGATCAGCTATGAATATAACAAAACAGTTCAGAAGTAAAAATGGGACAGGATTTTGACTGGGAGGCTCTGCAGAAAGGACTTCCGGAAGGTGCAGAAAAGGATATTACGGTAAGGAAAAATACAGCAACCGATTATGACGCAACCATTGATCTCAGTAAATTCGGGGAGGATCTGAAAGATGTAGGACTGGATGTCACCATCAGCGTGTTTGACGAGAGCAACGGTTCCAGTATGGGAACATGGAAGGGATTGATCGACGAAGCCAATAAAGATATGGGCTATCTGATCCCGGGGTACGATGACAGCAAGTATATCTGCAACCTGGATTATTCCGACAAAGGCACCTGGTATATGCTGGTAAAGGATGTTACCGGAAATAAATACATTGGATTTATGCTGGACACTGCTACTGAAAATGCCGGGACTCTGGATCAGTACTGGACACTTTCCCAGATTTCCTCCCACCTGTCAACAATAAATAAGGGAGCGTCCATGTTATATCAGAACTATCAGATTGAGAAAGACATGGATGAGCTGAGAAAAAGATGTACTGGCTTCCGGCGGTCACTATTCTGACCAGGAATTAAAGGAGAAATTGAAAGCTGTGGATAATCTGGAGAGTGACCAGAAAATGTTTATGATCATGACAGCGATGATTCCACTGGTCGTAGCAGGAGGGGCGATGGGCGCAGGCCCGGTAATTGCGCTGACTGCCATATTGGGAACGATTACAGCAGCTTCCTCATTATTCTGGGATATCAGAAAAGCAGATATTAAAGGGGAAAAATTCAAGCTTCGTTTTGTAGTAGATCCAAGCGGCTATGTGTTTGATCTTTCCACAGGAGAGAGAATTGAGGATGTTACCGTAACAGCTTACTGGATTCCATATGATGAATCTGATGATTTCTGGAATAAAACGCCGTCCCCATCCGAGTATGGAACGAAATGGAATGCAGGGGAATATAATCAGTACAATCCTCTTCAGACGAATGCAGATGGAAAATATGCATGGGATGTTCAGAAGGCTGGTGGAGAGTAAAATACGAGAAAGAGGGATATGAAACTACATGGAGTGACTGGATGACCGTTCCGCCTCTTCGAACCGAAGTGAATATCGGGATGGTATCGCAGACAAAACCGTCGGTAGAGCACAGCTGGGATAACGGAACGGTAGTCATAGCACCAACTTGTACTTCCACTGGAATTATCAGCTATGAGTGTACGGATTGCCATATTACCAGAACTGAGGTTTTGCCGGTGAATCCAGATGCCCACAGCTGGGATAACGGAAATGTGACAAAGGAAGCCACCTGTACTGAGGAAGGTATCAGAACCTTTATCTGTGTGAACTGCAGACAGACCAGAACCGAGAAGCTGCCCGCGAAGGGACATGGGGAAACAGAGGTCAGAGGAAAAAAAAAAAGCAGCAACCTGTGCAAGTGAAGGCTATACAGGCGACACTTATTGTAAGACCTGCGGAACCAGATTAAGCGGCGGTGAAACAATCGCGAAGACAGAACATACCTGGGGAGAATGGGAAAAGACATCAGATGCTACCGTATTTGCAGCTCAGAAAGAGAAAAGAATCTGTAAGCTCTGCCAGACCACAGAAGAAAGAGACAATGGAAATCCGCTGACTTCCAAAATGACACTTACAGCCTCCAGCCTGAAAATGAAAATAAAACAGACCACAAAAGTGCTCAAGATTTCCGGCATGGAGAGTGGGGGGACTATGTAGCATCTGTGGTTTCAGGCAACAGTAAACTTCTGAAAGTAAGCTCCTACACCAAAGACGGTGCTGTTACGCTGAAGGCTCAGAAGAAAACAGGAAAGACGAAACTTACAGTGACTCTGGCTGGCGGTGCAGTAAAAACTGTGAATGTTACCATCCAGAAGGGAACTGTGAAAACCACCAAAATTTCAGGTGTACCGAAGAAAATCACCTTAAAGAAAGGGAAGAAACAGACCCTGGCACCGATTCTGGCGCCGATCACAACCCAGCAGAAAGTGACTTATACCACATCTAATAAGAAGGTCTGCACTGTGACAAAAGGTGGTGTGATCACAGCGAAGAAAAAAAAGGTACTGCAAAAGTTACGGTACGCTCCGGCAGAAAAAAGGTGGTTATTACAGTCAAAGTGTGGTAAGTTGCAAGAGAGCGAAGCGGGCTACGCCGACTGAAAGAAAGACAAAATATACCGTAAAGCGGGGCGTGCAGATTGTAAGAATGATTAAGGGGCAGACTTTAGAACTGCCAATATTACAGGATGTATGATGCCTCTGATAAACTGCCGTGTCTGATATGTTTAAGAAACATATTGAACACGGCAGTTTTTTTTTCAAACAGGATAACTGTTTAGTATCTTCACACTGCCTTCTGGATAGTTGTCAAACAGGTTGTGCTGTGCATAAAAAAAGCAATCTTGTGCATAAAAACGTAACCTTTCCCCACCATTATTGTCTCAAAAATTCAATTATGATATTCTTTTTATGAGAAAAAAGAGCACTTTTCCAGCTTTTGAAAATTTGCTGGTAGCTATTCAGAGCCAAATGGATTTTTGAACAGTTATAATTGCCGAAAAAAATAAGGGGGAATGAAAGAGTGAAAAAACAAATTTCAAAATGTGTGAAAATGCTGTTCCTTGGCATTATCATGTGCCTGGGTATGGCGCTTAGCGTGCATGCAGAAGGCTCAGGACAGTTTTTCCAGTTCGACGGCGAAAAGTGGAACAAGGAAGGATTTTCCTGGACAGACAGTCAGGGGCAGATCTGGTATGCCTGTGAATATGGAACAAATGGAGAAGCCTTTATCAGCGGAGTAGACGAGGCTGCTATGGAACTAAAGGTTCCGTCATATGTATATAAAAATGGCGTGGCGAAGAAGGTAATTGGAATCGGTAGTTATAGGCCGGATGCAGAATATGATTACACATGGGCCCGGTTCGGCTGTTTCTTTTACGATGGAAAGAATAGCGACTATATGCTGTATAAGGTGATTCTTCCGGATACACTCTGCTACGTGGCACCATATGCATTTTTCAACAGATAATCGCTTCGGGGAGGTAAGGATGCATTCGACGGACTGGCAGCCGTTCAGCTGCCGCAGAATCCACGGCTTGTAATTGGAGAAAGTGCGTTTTATGGGGATAAGAATCTTCAAATCGTGCATTTTAATGACGCAGTAGGCGGTGCACAGCCTGTAAAATCGAGAAGCAGGCATTTGGTAACTGTCCGAAACTGGAAGAGATAACGTTTCCGCCAACAGGAGCTTATAACGAGATTGATAAAGAAGCTTTTTTACAGTTATGGGGAATGTTGTAACCTGAAAAGAATTTACAATGCCCCATCCGAGCTGGAACTGGGCTGGGATCAGTACTGTGCCGGTGTTGAGGAGGTTTCCTTTGCAGAAGGACTTACATATGTCGGTGGAATTTCGACTATTGTAGCTTCTGAATGGAATGAGGATGGAAGTCCCTCGCGCGGACAGGGAGAATACATTAAAACACTGAAAAAAGTAACGTTGCCCTCCACACTGAAGGAAATTGGCTGGGACGCATTTAAGGATAACAAGAACCTTACTTACATCAATCTCCCGGAGGGCTTAACCACTATTGGAAGTTATGCTTTTGCAGGCTGTACAGCGCTTACAGGTTTTACCTCTCTTCCGGCAAGCGTAAGCGGAGGTATCGGAGAAGTGCATTTATGGGCTGCAAGAAAGGTGAAAATATATATTCATGGAACTGACAGCCTGAAATATCAGTTCACCGACAGTGGAATTGTAAGTATCCGCATTGGTGCTGATGTAACATATACAGTTGGTGCAATGTTCAAGGGCTGCACAAGCTTAAAAGAAATCACAGTTGACGCAGGACATCCGTACCTTTCTTCCCAGGACGGTGTGCTTTTTACAGTAAGGTCTATAAAAGCAGCGGAGGGGAAGTGGCTGGCAGAAGTATTTTCACCTATCCTGCAGGAAAAAGCTGGGCAGGAAGCTATACACTTCCGTCAGATGTAGTATTGTTAGGCGGTTTTGCATTTGATTCCTGTAAATTTACAGAGATTCACATTCCGGCCCGTGTACTGGATCTGGATTATGACTCTATGGCTTCTATAGGAGATACGAACACATATTATGCCTTTGATTCTATCAAAGACAGCTGTAAATTATACGTTGTAAAAAATTCTTATGTGGACAATTACTTTAATACACGTTATCATTTTTATTATGAAAATGGTGATGTGCTTCCAATCAGTTATGATCTGGCTGGCGGAACAAATGACAGCTCCAACCCATCCACTTTCACAGGTGGAAACAGTATTGAGCTGAAAGCGCCTACACGAAGCGGTTATACCTTTACCGGATGGACGACAGTAGATGCGGATGAAGAAGTAAATTCTTCCGGTTCTTACACACCATCAATGGGTGAACTGGTAAGCGGTGTTAAACTGACTGCAAACTGGAAAAAGAACCCAGATCCTACCAAGGCACCAGAACCGACGAAAACCCCGGCGGCAGAGCCGACAAAAGCTCCGAATGCAGAGCCGACCAAGGCTCCATCTGCTCCGGAACCGACGCAGACTCGAACGCTTCTGATAATAATCAGAACACTGTAATTCCATCCAAGCTTCCGAAGCTTACCGGAACCAAGGCCACCAATGTACTTACCGATGGTGCCAAGATTTCCTGGAAGCGGATTGCAAGAGCAACCGGATATCAGATCACAATTTCCACTGACAAGAAATTCAAGAAAAATGTAAAGAATTACATTGTTGAGGAAAATAAAAACAATGAACTGATCTACGGTTTGAAATCTGGAAAGACCTATTATGTAAAAAGTAAGAGCAGTCGCACAGGGCGGCGGCAAGAAGGTTACTGGAAAGTATAGCAAGGCTGTTAAGTTTACAACCTATGTTGTGCCGAAGGTAAAGAAGATCAGTGTAAAGAATAACAAGAAGGGCACGATCACCATTACGGCATCCAAGGTAAAAAGGTGCTGCTGGTTATGCATTTGTAGTGACAGCAGATTCCGGTCTTACAGATATTGTAGCAATCAAGGAATCCAAGAAGAATACAGTAACGATAAAGAATCTTTCTAAGGGACATACCTATTATATACGTGCGTGTGCATATAAGCTGAACAAGCAGAAACAGAAGGTGTTTGGCGTGTACACGAAAAAGCCAAAATTACAATTAAAAAATAAGGAACGAGTTGTTGTGTTTACAACTAGAGAGAATGTGACATGAAGAAAGATGAGCAGACAAATGTGTTGCTTTCGCTGAAAAACTTATATCGGTTGTTTACCGTGAAAGATTATCCGGTCTATTCTACCGGAATTCTGGGAGAAAAAAGTAAAAAAGGTCTGACTCTGGTCAGATTCTGGGATGAATATCTTCTCTATGAGTGGAAAGGCACCAGACACGGAAAAATGATTTTTCGAAAGGATGGAAGCCAGAACCGTTATCATTCGGAATTTTGTAATCGCAAGGAAAGCTTTCCCTTGTATCATATATACATAGAGGAAGTGCTGGAAGGTCTGAATACGGAGACATTTGGCAGTCAGGTACTGATTTTTGAAAAATTCCTGAAAGAGAAAAATTATAACCATTCTGTGTTTGTACAGAAGCTGAGAAAATTTCTGGGCATGGTCATGGAGTCAGATCCATGGCTGTCCAGAGAGTGTGGGGGAAAAGCTGATCTTCTGGATCGGTTACATAGAGAAAAACAGAAGGATTTTTCCCAGTCCTTTGGGGATGCCTGGCTATTTACCCTGCTTAGTCTGCACGCGATGGCGGGGCCGGAAATATCCGGGGCAAAAATGAAACTGGTAAGAAACCGTGAAGACTTAAAGCCGGAATATATCTGGAGCTGTATTTATCAGGAATCGGGGAAACCAGGCAGAGCTTTCTCACCCTGCGAAACTGTGAATTGTTCTGGAAATCTGTGAAAGCCAGCCATTTCTTTGGCAGAGAAGAAGAGTTATATGACTTGAAAGAGATGTTCTTCAATTCCGGAAAGTATCTGATTTCCGGAATTGGAGGAATTGGAAAAACAGAACTCATGCGTCAGCTTGTGAGCTGGATGGAGCAGGAAGAAGTAAAGTGCCGGATCGCAGCTGTTCAGTATGAGGAGAATCTGGCGGTCAGCTTTTCCAGAAGTTTTCTGAATCTTACTGGCGAGAGCGTGGAGAATAGATTTCACGAAAGTATCTATCACCTGTCAGAAGAGCATCAGGAAAAACAGTGCTTCTTCTGGATAATATGAACCATACGGAAGAGGAAGATCCTTACCTGTCAGAACTGAAAGATCTGCCGTGCACCATATTTGTTACTTCACGTCAGAAACATCTGGATGGGTTTACTACATTTGGCATAAAGGCACCGCAAAAAGAGTGCCTTAAGTTTGATTTTTCGTGACAATTACAACAAAATACTTTCCAGAGAGGAAAAAAGACCGGCTGAGTCGTTTGCTGGAAAAAGAGATTTTTCAGCATCCTCTGACATTGAAGCTTCTTGGAAAAGCAGGGACCTACTATTTCGGAAATTGGGATTATCTGGAAGAAGAGCTGCAGAATAACTGGAATGATGTTGCAGAAGAGTCCGGACTTATTGATATGTACCGTGGGCTGTACAAACTGGCTGATATTGGAGAAACAGGAAGCCAGCTGGCAAGGATGTTCGCGCTTCTGCCTTATCAGGAAATTGACCGGAATTTTACTGTGATGTTTTCCAGGGATTTTTGAAGAAAAACGAAACTCTGGGAGAGGCGCTTGGCAGACTGGTGAAATTCGGCTGGCTGGAAGATACGGGAAATGGTTACCGTATGCATCCTGTAATTGCAGAGAGTCTGTGTACAAAGGATTTTTTAGAAGCAGAGTTTCAGTCATTCTGGGAGCGGGCACAGAAGTGCTTTTTCCCGAAACAGGCACCGAAAGATGAGGATCCTCGTATGGAGGAAATTGCGTGGCTTGTCTTCCAGGGGAATTTCCAGAGTACAGGGAGCGGTCAGTGGCCAGCTTGTGGCACTGGCGGCAGAGGCTGCCCGATATCTGGAGCTGCCGGTTCCTATGTGCGGGAAAATCTGGGAACTGGAAAAAAGATGTGCACAGATTTCCAATGAGACGAAGTTTATGGTAGCGTGTCTGACAGAGACAAAACCTGAACAAAACGAAGAATATATAGAACTCTTCCGCGAACAGCTGAAAAAAGAGAACGCTATCATCGGAATGGATGTTGTTTTGCTATAAGTGATTTTTGCAATGGGCTGGAGCAGAGCAGTAATTATGAGTGTTACCGGGAGATCTGTGATTTAATTTTTCAACAGAAGGATAATATTGATTATAAAATTGGATATGCGCTTTTGCAGACGAATATGCAGATGTTGAAGCTTAATGTAAAAAAAGGTTGAAATGTGGGCAGAACGTGGAATCCTCATGTGTGTACAATGGGGGCATAGCCAGAGAATACTGGATTTTCTTTATCAAAAAGCAGAATGTCATATGTTTCTTCAAGAAAAAGAAAAAGCTGGCAGATTGTCTGGAAAAAAAGAGCAGATGCAACAGATACAAAGAAAGCGTCAGGGGAGAGTGAGTTTGCAATATGGCAACTTCGTGGTCAGCTTGCAGCTATGGATCAGAATATGGAAGAAGCCGCCTATTGTATGGAACAAGCAACGGACAGGTGCAAAATGTACTGTGGTGAGAAAAATCAGATGTATTCTGCCATGTCAGAGGAACTGGCACGAATGTACAATGCCGCCGGACGAAGGGAAGAGTCGTTGGCATGTCATCTTGCGGTTCGCAATCAGATGCTTAAGAATGGCTATCGTGAGGGTTCTATGCTTCTGATGGTGGACAACAATATGAGTGTAGTCTACCTGGACTTGGGAAGACCGGAAGAAGCAATCCCATATCTGACAGAGGCGCTGGAGCTTACGAAGGAAAATGGACTTGTAGGTTCGGCAGTTGCAGAGCCTACCTGGAATCTGGCACGCGTTTACCGCGCACTTGGAGATGAGGAAAAAGAAGATATATATCTGAAAGCCGCCGTGGAAGGCTTCCGGGAATGCTACCCACCGGAGCATCCCAAGCGGATCGCAGCTGAACAGAGACTGAAAGAACGCCAGGGGGAATGAACCTGGCGTTCTTTCTGCTTTTATGGAAAGATGTGCGACGGTATACTTAAAGCTGACTACAACTAATCCTATTGACATACTAGGATACTTTATAGTAACATAAATCAAAATCGTCCCAGCTCTTTGCGCGAAGGATATTTTTTTGTCTGAAAGGAAAGATGGAGCTGGGGAGAGACTAAATTTACCGCCGCAGGAGGATAATCATATGAGCGAAATCACTGCAACCAAAGAGCAGCAGAATAAATACGAAGCTTTTAAAAGAATACTTACGCAGTCTGGGAAGTGTGGCTGTGGCTTTTTCAAGCGGGGTGGACTCCACGTTTCTTTTTTGAAAACAGCACACGATGTGCTGGGGGATAAATGTATCGCGATTACTGCCATGTCCTGTTCTTTCCCGAAGAGAGAACTGGAGGAGGCGAAAGCCTTCTGTGAGAAGGAAGGAATCCGACACATTACAGTAGAGTCTGAAGAATTGGAAATTGAGGGCTTCTGTCAGAATCCTGCCAATCGTTGCTATATCTGTAAGAAAGAGTTATTTGAGAAAATTTGGGACATTGCCAGAAAAGAGGGGCTGAATGCAGTGGCAGAAGGCTCCAATATGGACGACAACGGCGATTACAGACCTGGTTTACAGGCTGTTGCAGAGCTTGGAGTTAAGAGCCCGCTGCGCCATAGCGAATTATATAAAGAAGACATCCGCGCCCTGTCCAAAGACCTTGACCTTCCCACCTGGGAGAAACAGTCCTTCGCCTGTCTTTCTTCCCGTTTTGTATATGGTGAGACCATCACGAAGGAGAAACTTGGTATGGTAGATAAGGCAGAACAGCTTCTTCTGGATCTGGGATTTCATCAGCTTCGTGTGCGTATTCATGGTACACTGGCACGAATTGAAGTACTGCCAGATGAACTCCAGAAAGTCCTGGAGAACCGCAACCAGATCGTGAAAGCATTCAAAGAATACGGCTTCACATACGTGACCATGGATCTTCAGGGATACCGAATGGGAAGTATGAATGAGACATTGAAGAAATAGTTTTGGTTTACGTTGTGAACGGTAGGCTTGTAATGTATAAAAGTTGTGCATTGCTATAATTATGAGACCAAACTTTTGGACAGAGATGAAAGATTCTCTGTCTTTTTTGATATTATCGTCTATACTATGCTGTTAGTTAATTGTTTTAAATGCTGTTTTGCTTTATCATTAAATCAATCGTCTGACAAATTTTGGGAGGGAGTATGCTGCGGGCTCATTTGCAGAATAGCAGGTTATCCATTTTGGGGAAGCGTTTAGTGTTATACAGCAGATATCAATGGAAAAATCTTTGCCTCTGGGTGTGTTTGAAAGGACGAAAAAAAAAAGAATAGCGAGGTAAAGCGTATGAGAAACAGACGACTGGCACTGGCTGCAGCATTGCTGCTGGCAATCACAAGTGCAGACGGAGCAGCACTGGCAGTAAGTGGAGCTGATTTTTCTTCTGAGGAAGTAGCGGAAGCAGTTTTTGACGAAGTGGAGAATGAGGGCCTGGACAACCAGGATGAGGTTCAGGAACAGGTTCAGACTCCGGAGATGGATCAGGCGGAGGATCAGCCGTCAGAGGATTCATTCTCAGATGCGTCTGGCATGGAAACAGCTGCAGAATGGCAGAACGAGGAAGCGGCAACAGCAGATGAAGCCCTGGTTTTTTCAGATGGAGAAGACACAGGAATTACCTATACCTTGTCTGATGATGGGAAACTGGTAATTTCCGGAACTGGAAGCATAGCAGATGATGCATTTGCTGGCAACACTAAGATAACAAGCGTGGTTATCTCAGAAGGAGTGACCGGCATTGGTTCCGGTGCATTTACTGGCTGCACCAATCTGACAAGTGTGACAATTCCAGAAGGCGTAACCGTCATAGATGGTATGACCTTTGGCAATTGCACCAGTCTGACAAGCGTAACCATTCCGGGAACGGTAACCTCTATAGAAGTTCAGGCATTCTGGAACTGCAGCAGTTTGACAAGCATAACTATTCCTGCAAGCGTAACGAGCATCGGAAGCGGTGTATTCCAGGGCTGTACCAGCTTGACAAGTGTAAAGCTTTCAGAAGGCCTGACCAGAATTGGAGATCAGACTTTTGGCAAATGTAATGCGTTGGAAACCATAGAAATCCCGGCAAGTTTGACATCTATAGGAAATAATGCGTTTAAAAATTGTGCCAAGCTGAGAAGTATTCGCTGCTATGCAAATAGTAGCACATGGCAGCCCAGATACATTTGTGATTCAAATACAACCGTATATTACAGTTACAATCCGAACCATACCCATTCCTACAAGTCACATGTGATAAAAATGAGTGGCTGTACCTATTCAGGATCCGAAGAAGAAATCTGTGAATTTTGTGGTGATTACTATACGAAAGAAACACCGGCACTTGGTCATGACTGGAACCGCGGGGAAACAACAGAAGATGCTTCCTGTGAAAATGACGGAGAAAAAACTTATACCTGCAGAAGATGTGGTGACAAAAAGAAAGAGACAATTCTGGCAACCGGACATAGCTGGGTAAGGTCATGGCATGAAGATGCAACCTGTACAGATGACGGAGTCGATGAATACACCTGCAGATATTGCGATACGGAAAAGAGAACTACAATAAAAGCAACCGGACATAAATTTTCTGCATGGGCAGTAACACAGGAAGCAACTGTGGATGAGGAAGAAGTCCAGACACGTACCTGCAGTGCATGTGGTGAGCAGGAAACAAAATTACCCGGGACAGACTGCAGCCAACAATGAAATTGAATCAGTCCAGTATTGTGCTGAAGACCGGACAGAAGACGAAGTGTCTGAAAGTAACCGGGCTTGCAAAGGGAGATTTCATTTCCACCTGGAGTACGGATAACTGGAGTATTGCAGATGTATCTGTTAGTTCAGATGGAACCTGTAACATTACCGCCGGTAAAACTACAGGCAAAACCCGTATTCACATATATTTGAACAGCGGATATGAAAAATCTGTTACTGTAAAAAGTCCAGAAAAGCGCCGTAAAGACCACAAAGATCACAGGCGTGCCGAAAACACTGAAATTAAAGAAAAACCAGAATATACTCTGAAACCAGCCTTAAAACCAGTAACCAGCAAAGAAAAAATCACCTACAAATCCAGCTCCTTCAAGGTAGTAAAGGTGGATTCCAAAGGCAGAATTACTGCAAAGAAAAAGGAACAGCCGTAATTACGGTGAAAGCAGGGAAGAAAACAGTTAAGTGTAAGGTGACTGTGAAATAACGTATATTTTGAAAGGACAGGAATGAAATATTTTCTGTCCTTTTTCATGAATATTTATTGATTCTTTTTTCTGACATTTCCTATAATAAGCCTATGTGTTATAAATTTACCCATGTGACATGTAAAAACGCCGGAAAGGATATTGTATTCCGTAGAAGTCAGCGATGCATTTTACCTGTTGCAGGGGCTTTTTTGTTTTGAAGATTTGGGATTTCAAACACGCTCTGGTCTGCCATGGCAGCAGGTCTTTGGACAGTGTTACAGACAGAAGTATATATTGAGTTAAGCTGCGGCATCCGGTGCCGTGAGGGAGTAAAGAGTATGAAGAAAAAATGTGTGACAATGCTGTTAATCGCAATAATGACCGCATCTTTAGCTGGTTGTGGAAGCTGCAAGGACAGAAGCGGTAAATCTGTAAAGCTGGATTCGGATCACCCGGTGTCCTTGACAATCTGGCATTATTATAACGGTGCCCAACAGGCAATGTTTGACACCCTTGTAAAGGAATTTAACGCCTCCGTTGGAAAAGAGGAGGGTATCTACGTGGAGAGCTACAGTCAGGGTTCCGTATCCGACCTTGAGGAAGCAGTCAACAGCTCTCTGAATGGAGAAGTAGGAGCAGAAGAACTGCCGGATATTTTCTCTTCCTATTCTGATACTGCTTACGCAGTACAGCAGCAGGATAAGCTGGCAGACCTTTCCGTGTATTTTACAGAAGATGAGTTGTCCAGGTATGTAGATTCCTACATCCAGGAGGGCTATTTTAACCAGGATGGTGCTTTTATATCTTTTCCCGGTTGCCAAATCTACAGAGATCACCATGATCAATAAGACTGACTGGGAGCCTTTTGCAGAAGCCACTGGAACTACAGTGGATGAACTTGCCACTACAGAAGGTATTACAGAGGTTGCACAGCGCTACTATGAGTGGACGGATGAGCAGACCCCGGATGTGCCGGACGATGGAAAAGCATTCTACGGCAGAGACTCCATGTCCAACTATTTTATCATTGGCATGAAGCAGATGGGAAAGGAAATTTTCCAGGTGAAAGATGGAAAAATGACCTTAAACACAGACGAAGATCTGATCCGCCGCCTTTGGGATAATTACTATGTACCATATATGAAGGGCTATTTCGCATCTCTTGGAAAATTCCGTTCCGATGATGTGAAGACAGGAGATATTCTTGCATACACGGGCTCCACATCTTCTGCCGTATACTTCCCGGATACCGTGGAAATAGGGAATAAAAGCTATCCGATTGATTACATCGTATGTGATTCTCCGGTTATGGAGGGCGGCGAGAACATAAAAGTTCAGCAGGGGGCCGGAATGGCAGTGACCAAGTCTGATGAGGAACATGAGTATGCTGCAAGTGTATTCCTGAAATGGTTCACACAGAAGAACCAGAACCTGCGCTTTGTATGCGAATCCTCCTATATGCCGGTGCTGAAAGAAGCCAACAGCGTAGAGGCACTGGATTCCGTTATTAAAGAGAATAATATAGAAGTCAACCAGAAGGTTTACGATTGTTTTACAACGGAAATGGAAGACTTTGATAAAACAAGTTTCTATACAATTGGAGCCTTTGACAATAGCTACAGTGCCCGTAAGATCCTGGATTATTCTCTGGCTGACAAGGCAAAGGCTGATAAAGATGCCATGGACGATGCAATCGCAGACGGAGAGAGCCGGGAAGAGGCTCTTGCACAGTATCTGACAGATGAGAATTTCCAGAACTGGTATACAGAATTCTGCCATAGCCTGGAGCAGGATTAAAAACATTCCCGCAAACAAGGAGGTGAGGAAGGCTGTGAAGAAAAAGAAATCTCTTTGGAATATATTTCTGATTCCTATACTGATCATTGTGTTTGTACAGGGTGCAGTCCCATTCCTGACATTGATTTTCAGCGGAATCCGCTCAAACATGGAGAATGCGGTTATCGGTCTGGACAGTCATACGGTGGAGAACCGTAAGGTAGTCCTGGAGAACGATATGATCGAGCAGTGGAGTAGCGTGAACAAAGAAAGTGATAATCTTTCCTCGGCGCTGACAAAGGTATTGAGCGATCATCAGATGGATATGCAGGGCTTCATGGGCTCAGGGAGAGTCCAGGAGGAATATCTGGAAACAGTTTTTTACGATATGGTGGAGGTTTTGCAGTACAATTCCACTTCTGGAATTTTTTCTGGTTCTGGGAAATGACGGCGATACAGATTCGGAAGGGGAAGACAAAGGCTTCTGGGTGAGAGACTCTGATCCCCAGACCAAAACGGCTTCCCGCACGGATCTGCTGATGGAGCGTGGAAGTAAGGTACTGTCACAGAATATGTCCATTTCACTGGATACTTCCTGGCATACAGATTTCCACTTCAGGGCAATGGGAAAAGAGCTGCCGATGACTTTTTTTACCAGCCATATATAACAGCAGAAAATTACGTTGATTCCCACACCAGTATGGAAAACCTGGGCTACTGGTCGAAGCCGTTTATTCTGGAAGATTTCTATATGGATAATCATAAGATGATCACCTATTCGGTACCTCTTGTTTATGGTAAAACAGTTTACGGTGTGCTTGGAATTGAAGTGGGAGTGAATGATCTGACCAAATATTTTCCAGTAAAAGATCTGGATTCTGATCTGAATGCAGGATTTGCCCTTGTGGTAGACCATGGAAATGGAAATTATGAGGGAATTGCCGGTGAGGGTGCGCTGTATGATGCAGTTTCCCGGGACGGAAGTGACTTTGTTCTGGCGGAGCCGGTGCAGGGGAATCTGAGGCTGGTACAAGGAGCTGCCATTGGGAAACAGCAGATTTACGGACTTGTGAGCAATCTGGAGCTGTACAGCAGAAATGTGCCGTATGAAGATACACAGTGGGCATTGTGCGGTTTTGTTGCAGAGGATTCTGTGTATGGATTGATTTCCGATGTTTATGAGAGAATTCTGGGAGCGATTCTGGGAAGTGCCCTGATGGCGGTTATTCTGGTTTATTTTCTTGTCCAGTATGCGACGGAACCGGTTTATCATCTGGTGGAGAGTGTACGAGGCGGAGTGAAGGGAATTCACAGTTTTCAGGAGTCAGGTATTCAGGAGCTTGATGAGCTCCACAAAGTGATAGAGAATCTAACGGATGCTCAGATGCAGACAGAGAATCAGCTTCTGGAGGAAAAGGAGCGCTATCGGATTGCGGTAGAAAGTTCCCAGGATGCCTTTTTACCTACAAATGTAAGGAAAAACTGCTGGAAATAGTTAACAGTAAAGGCAATGACGGTGTATGGGACTGCGGAAAGCATCCGGAATTTCTTGATAATGACAGTATCCATCCGGCAGATAAGGCAAAACTGATAAACGCGGTAAAAAAAGCTCAGACGGCGTTCTGGATGTTGACTTTCGTCTGCAGCATGCCAATGGAGAATTTCAGTGGGTAAATCTATCCGGAAGCATTACTTTTTGATGAGAATAAAGAGCGCAGCAGGGTCGTTGGCTGTATTCACAATGTGCATCAGCACAAGCTTCTGGAGCAGGCGCAGAAAAGAAAGCAGATTTATGACTCCATTACCTCTTTTTACCGCCTTGGAAGCGGACTGGAAGTTGTGGAAACACTGTGTCGGGATGACCCGGAGGGAGTACTGGTACTTCTGGAAATCCAGCAGTTTTCCAAAATAGATGAGCGCTATGGCCTGATCTTCGGAGATATTATCCTGGAGCAGTTTGCCGGTCTGCTGGCGAAGCGCTTCCAGGAGGACGGTTTAAACGGTGGTATTTATATCAGGGCTGGTGCAGACCAGATGCTGGTATGGCTGCCGGTATGTACGACCGGACCGATCGTGAGAAGTGTACAGAGACTGGAAAAGGATTTTGGGGCGCTTACAGATGAGAAGCATCTGTCCCTTTCCCTGAAATGTGGAATCGCAGTTACAGGCAGCAGAAATTCGCTGTCTGAGGCACTTGAACAGACGAAGACTGCTCTTACAGCTGCACGTCATGGAAAGCAGGAAATCATGTTCTATGAGGAGCTTTCAGCGGTGGAAAAAGCCTGTGCGGTTGATGTGGCATTTGCGGAGGTGGCTTCTCTGGAACGTCTGAAGGAAATGACACTTTCCTCTATAGCTCTGAACCTGTTTGACAGAGATGGTGATACTTCTGTGGTTCTGGATATTCTGGCGTTGAAGCTGCAGGAAAAGTACCATCTGGCAGACATTGTGATCACTCATTTTAATGGAGAATATATGGTAAATAACCTGCTGTACTGCTGGAAAACCTGGGAGAAAAAGGATGGCTGGGACGGTATGGTCCACTGTTCTGAGAAGCAATACCAGCATTTTGTGGAGACACAGGAAATGCAGCAGCTTCTGACTTCCGGGGAAAGCATATGGAAAGAGCCGCTGATTCAGCCTTTTGCTTCAGGCAGAAACGATATTGTATTCCATATGACAGACAACGGACAGTATTCCGGAAGTATTGTATTCCAGGACATTGATCAGGAGGTTCTGGAGAAAAAAGAAGAGTGTAAGTGTCTGGAAGAAATCAGCGCAATTATTCAAAACCGGTTGAATCTGGAGCGTCATGATCTTTCTGCCAAGGCGAAATCGGATTTCCTGGCCCGTATGTCTCATGAGATCCGTACTCCTATGAACGGTATTATCGGTATGACGGAGATTGCATTGAAGGATGGACAGACTGAGGAGCGGCGGATCGACTGTCTGAGAAAAATCGAGCACTCCTCGGAATATCTGCTTGGGCTTATCAACGATATTCTGGATATGTCCAAGATCGAGAGCGGAAAGATGAGGCTGATCGAAGAAAAATGTAATCTTATGGAAATGATACAGGGACTTCATCCTTTGCTGGAAGCGAAGCTGAACGAAAAAATAACATTCAGTATATAGCAGATATCCAGCTGAAAAACCATTGGTTTCTGGCTGATTCCCTAAGGCTGAACCAGGTTCTGATAAATCTTCTGGGAAATGCGTTGAAGTACTCCAAGCCAGACGGACATGTGTGGCTGACCGTTCGCGAGACGGAAGAAGAGAAAGGCTTTTCCAACCTGTATTTTCAGATCCGGGATGATGGAATCGGAATTTCACCTGAGAACCAGCAGCTTATTTTCCGGCAGTTTGAACAGGCGGATAATTCTGATAATGCGAGAAAACAAGGCACCGGTCTTGGTCTTGCCATCAGCAGAAGAATTGTGCGGATGATGGATTCCGATATTAAGTTGGAAAGTGAGCCTGGTAAGGGAAGCAGCTTCAGCTTTAACGTGAAGCTTCAGCCGGTAAGCGGAGAAGACTACGGTCACCAGCCAGCCGGAGGAGATCAGCTTCCCGGAGAAAAAGAATCCTGGTGGTTGAGGATAATGAGCTGAATATGGAAATTATCTGTACGATCCTTGAAAATTACGGAATTGAAACCGAGCAGGCAGTTAACGGCAAAGAAGCTGTGCGGCGCATGGAAGAATCCGTTCCCGGATATTACGATATGATCTTTATGGATATTATGATGCCGGAAATGGACGGACTGGAAGCTACCCGGACCATCCGGAATCTGGATCGTGAGGATTGCAAAAAGATTCCGATTTACGCAATGAGCGCCAACGCTTTCGACGAGGATGTGAAACGTTCCCTGGCAAGCGGTATGAACGGACATCTTTCCAAGCCTGTGAATCTGCAGGTGCTGGAGAAAACGCTGCAGAAAGTGCTGGGATGAAAATAAATGGTTTTTAATGCATCTTGTGCAATATATTGACAGTTTGTGCCAACCCCGTCTTTTACAGACGGTGTTGTGTTATATTTATGGCAATATAGAAGGGAGCGATCACAAGCATGAAATATCAGAATATCATAGATAACATGACCCTGAAGGAAAAAGCCGCATTCCTCAGCGGAAAAAGCGAGTGGCAGACAAAGAGATTTCCCGCGTCTGGATATCCCGGCGATTTTCTGTTCAGACGGACCGAATGGTGTGCGTAAACAGGCAGGAGCAGGAGATCATCTGGGAATCAATCCAGCAGTACCGGCAACCTGTTTTCCTACAGCGGCAGCTATGGCAAACAGCTGGGATGAAGAGCTGGAGCAGAGGGTAGGCGTTGCCCTTGGTGAAGAATCCATGGAAGAAGACGTAAACGTTCTTCTTGGACCTGGACTGAACATTAAGAGAAATCCTCTCTGTGGACGTAACTTCGAGTATTTTTCAGAGGATCCCTATCTTTCCGGAAAAATGGCAGCTGCTTTTATCCGCGGTGTGCAGAGCACAGGAGCAGCAGCCTGTGCAAAACATTTCGCTGTAAACAGCCAGGAACTTCGCCGTATGGCAATGAACGCAGTGGTAGATGAGAGAACTCTCCGTGAGATTTACCTCACCGGTTTTGAGATTGCCATCAAAGAGGGTGGCGCGAAAACGGTTATGAGCAGCTACAACGAGGTAAACGGTGTTTACGCCAACGAAAACGAGCATCTGCTGAAAGACATTCTCCGCGATGAGTGGGGCTTCGAAGGCTCTGTTATCACCGACTGGGGTGCTTCTAACGACCATTCTCTCGGTGTAAAGAACGGTTCTACCCTGGAAATGCCGACTCCGGGACTTGATGCAGCGAGAGAGCTTCTTGCCAGCGTAGAAAGCGGCAAGATCAGCGAGAAGGACATTGACGAGCGCGTAGACGAGCTTCTTGATCTGGTACTTACCACCACCGAGAATGCAAAGCATTATAAAAAGTGGCAGACAAGAAAGCCCTTCATGAGGAGCACCACAAGCTGGCACGTCTTGCCTGCGAGAACAGTGCAGTTCTTCTGAAAATGAGGACGGAATCCTTCCGGTTGGAGCGAAGGTTCAGGCAGCCATAATCGGTGACTTCGCTTTTGACCCAAGATACCAGGGGGCAGGTTCTTCCATGGTAAACTCCACAAAAGTAGATTCCATCAAGGACATGCTGGAGACCAGCGGAATCTCTGTGACTGGAATTGTACGCGGTTATCAGCGCGATGGCAAGGAAGACGAAGCTATGAAAAAAGAGGCCGTAGATCTTGCCCGCCGTTCTGATGTGGTTCTGTTTTTCTTCGGATTGAACGAGAAAAGCGAGACAGAAGGTCTTGACCGCAAGCATCTCCGCATTCCGCAGAACCAGATCAACCTGATCCAGGAGCTGGCAAAAGCCAACGCAAACATGATTGGTATCATCAGTGCAGGTTCTGTTATTGAAATGCCATGGCACCATCATTTCAAAGCCCTGCTTCACACCGCTCTCATGGGTCAGGCAGGTGCAGGTGCAGTGCTTGATATTCTTTCCGGTAAAGTCAACCCATCCGGAAAGCTTGCTGAAACTTACATTAAGAAATATGAGGATACTCCTTCTTACAATTACTATCCGTCACAGGAGCGGAACTCTGAGTACAGAGAGGGAATTTACGTAGGATACCGCTACTTCGACACCGCAGGTGTGCCGGTAAACTATCCATTTGGATATGGTCTTTCCTACACTACATTTGAATATGACAATCTTCAGGTGAAGCCGGATGGGGCGACGTTTACCCTTCGCAACACCGGAAAGTATGATGGTGCAGAGATTGCCCAGCTTTATGTAGGACTTCCGGGAGCAAAAGGTTTTCCGTCCGGTCAAGGAGCTGAAAGGTTTTTCCAAGGTGTTCTTAAAGGCTGGCGAGGAGAAATATGTTACCATTAAGTTCGACGACAAGACATTCCGTTACTGGAATATGAAGACAAATAAATGGGAAGTAGAAGGCGGCGTTTACAGCATTATGATCGGTGCAAGCTGTGCGGATATCCGTCTTCAGGATTCTCTTGCCATTATCGGAACCACTGAGGTAATGCCATACTATACCAACCGCGTTTCTTCTTATGTGGAGGGAAAGGTTCAGCAGATCGGAAATGAGGAGTACGAGACGATCCTGGGACATTCCATCCCGGACGGAAGCTGGAGCGGAGAGCTTGGCATGAACGATGCCCTTTGCCAGATGTATTACGCGAAGAGCGGAATTGCCCGCTTCATCTGTAAGAAGCTGGGTGAAAAGTTAAAAAAGAGCGAGGCAGCGGGAATTCCGGATCTGAACACCCTGTTCCAGTACAACATGCCATTCCGTGCAATCGCCAAGATGACAGGCGGTATGGTTTCCATGGAAATGGTAGAGGGACTTCTAAAGGTTGTAAACGGTCATTTCAGCGGACTTGGAAAAGTAATCAGCGGATTTTTCAGAAACCAGAAGCTGAACAAGCAGTACGAGAAAGATCTGGAAGAGCAGAAATAGGAGGAGTATCATTATGGGAAAAAATCAAACAGTTAATCGAAGATCACCCGAATATCTGGGAATTTATTAAATTTAACGTATTATCCAACTGTGCAACTATTACAAACTTCATTATCATGTGGCTGTGTACCGGTTTTATTTTCAAAAGCTTTGCAAATACACCATTTAAGTTTCTGGTGTTCAATTACGCAGATAATATCGAGTCCAATCTTGGTTTATGTGGATTTTTAAGCTTTTTGGTTGCAAACTGCAGCAGCTCAGACCGTAAACTTCTTTGTACAGAAGAATCTGGTTTTCAAACCAATGCAGCGTTTGAGAAGGCTGTGCCGAAATACATTGTACTTGCAGTTGTGCTGGTGCTTGTATCTGCAGCACTTCCGGCTTACAGCCAGAGCTTTTTCGTAAACATCGGTATTTCCGAAGCACTTGCACCTACACTTGCAAATGTTCTGAACATTCTGGTTCAGGTAGTTCTCAGCTACCCGACCATGAAATTCTGGATTATGCCGAACAAATAAAGATGATTGTCCTTTACCCGGATTGCCTTGCAGTCCGGGTTTTTTAATGCTAGAGCGTGTTTGAAAAAGGCTTTCTGCAAGATGTGCGTCACAATTTGTGGGAGATTTCGCTCGGATGAGGGCGCCGTAGCGGGCTACGGCAACCGAATTCAGGTGAAATATACCGCAAAGTGGGGCGTGCAGATTGCGGGAATGATTTTCAAACACGCTCTAATATTAAAAAGGCGGAATTTAACAATTTAAACACATTTTTCCCACAAAGAGAACACAAATTGTCTCTATACTGTGAACTATCAAATGAAAAGAACATAAAGGAGTTTCTAAAGGAGGCTTTTATCATGAAGAATAGAAATGAAGAATTAAAGAGAAAACTTAAAAAGGCAGCAAGCATTAGTCTTTGTGCAGTACTGGCAGGCGGCCTTGCAGCAGGAACATATACAGGAGTTAACTATCTGACAGGCTATGAGCAGAGTGTACAGGCAGCAAGCGAAGATAAGGTTGAGCTGCTGAAACCGAGAAGAAATCAGATGATTCCAAGGATGACAGCAAAGATGAGAGTACAGCAAAGGGTAGCCTTGATGTATCTGATATTGTAGAAGCGGCAATGCCAAGTATCGTTTCCATTACAACTAAATCTGTAGAAGAGGTTCAGAACTACTACGGAATGTTTGGCCAGTACGGTGCTTATTCACCATCCCAGGAACAGGAGGTTCAGGGAAGCGGTTCCGGTATTATCATTGGTAAGAACGATTCCGAGCTTCTGATCGCAACCAACTATCATGTAGTAGAAGGTGCGGAGACTTTATCTGTTGGCTTCTGTGACAGCACAGCATGTGAGGCTAAGGTAAAAGGTTATGACAGCGAGAGGGATCTTGCAGTTGTAGCAGTTTCCCTGGATGATATTGACAGCGATACAATGGATGCCATTACGATTGCAACTATCGGTAATTCCGATGACCTGAAGGTTGGTGCACAGGTTGTTGCAATTGGTAACGCACTTGGATATGGTCAGTCCGTTACAACCGGTATTGTAAGCGCCAAGAACCGTCAGCTGAATTCTGATGATACAGTCGGCGATTATGACAGCGACAGCAATTCTGCTACAAACCTGATCCAGACAGATGCGGCTATCAACCCAGGCAACAGCGGCGGAGCTCTTCTGAACATGAACGGCGAGGTTGTTGGTATCAACTCTGCAAAACTTGCTTCCACAGAAGTAGAAGGTATGGGTTATGCAATTGCAATTTCTGATGTAACAGATACGCTGGAGAGCCTGATGAATGAGGAGACCAGAGATAAAGTTGATAACCACGGTGTTCTGGGAATCACAGTTCGGAGTGTTGACAGTGCAGTAAGTGAAGCATACGGTGTTCCGGAAGGCGTTCTTGTAAGAGACGTAACAGAAGGCGGTGCAGCTGATGAGGCTGGTATTGAAGCAAAATCCATCATTACAAAATTTGCAGGCAAGGTTGTTACAACCAAGGAACAGCTGATTGATTTCCTTTCCTACTACGAGCCTGGCGAGGATGTAGAGCTTACCATTGAAGTTCCGGATGGAAAAGGTTACAAAGAAGAGACAGTAACTGTAACTCTTGGCGAGAACACAAATACACAGAGTACGGATTCCAAGGACAACGGTGACGGTCAGGGGGAAGCAGCCAGGATGATAATCTTCTGGAAGACTGGGAGAATAACGAAGGCGGCTCAGGTCTCCAGTACGGCGAGGGCTGGAATTAAACACTTGGGCGAATACGCTCTAGTAAGGCATACAGATTGCCGGAATGCTTTTTAGACACGCTCTAAGGCAGGAGAACCGGGATTGATTCAGCCACGGAAATGTAAATAATAGAATGAGAGAGGTTCATCTGTAAAAAGGTGAACCTCTTTTTCGGGTAAAATTTCCCACAAAGCGAGGCATGCCGGTTGCGAAACAGATTTTTCAAATATACTCTGCTTTGAAATAGTTAGAAAACACATAGAAAACTGAATAATAGATTGCGTAACCTACATTAAAAAGGTATAATTATTTTATTGTCGGCAGACTGCGGCATAATATTTTTAAGAGTCATACGAAAAAGGAAAAGAGTCAGTAAAATGAACAACGAAAGATTTCTGGTTTTCGATATAGATGATACCTTATACAGCCAGATGGAGCCGTTGCTTACAGCCTGTGAGTTCAGTCTGGGCAGGAAGCTTCCGGATCCGGAGCTGTTTTACCGGATTTTCGGGAAAAGAAGCGCTGAAATGTTTCTGTTCAGCGAGAGTGGACAGGTTTCCATTCATGAATCCCGGATTTACAGAATTGAAAATACTATGAAAGACCTGGGAATTCCATTTACCAGAGAGCAGGCAGAGCTCTTCCAGAAGAGATATAAAGAGAATCAGTCCCATCTTCATGTTTCAGGGGTAATGACACAACTGCTGGACGAATGCGAAGCTGCCGGAGTGAAAATGGGTGTGATCACTAACGGACCTTTTTTTCCCATCAGGTTCAGAAGTTTCACACATTGGGACTTGATAAATGGTTTACAGAGGATCAGCTGATCGTGTCTGCAGGTGTGGGCGTGGCCAAGCCGGATGTGAAGATTTTCCGCATGGCAGAAGAAAAATGGGGAATGAAGCCGGAGAATACTTTTATGATCGGGGATTCTCTGGAGAATGACATTGCAGGTGCAAAAATGCCGGATGGAAGACCATCTGGATGAATCATCACCGTTATACGGTTCCGGAAGGTATGGAAAAACCAGATTATATTGCATATACAGAGGAAGAGTTGAGAAAGCTTATTGTCCAAATATGCTTTACAACGAAGAAGGATGGATAAAGTATGGTATCAGATTACAAAATCACCATGGAGCAGGCAGAATACGAGATGGTCTGTTACCGTAAGGTTTTTAACTTTGTAAGGCTTCTTGACCAGGATAAACTGGAGAAATTGAATGCAGAAGGTCTGTTGGCAGCAGAGGGCGGACAGACAAAAAAGCAGATTTGTGCATAGGACATTTTTTTGCCAGGGCTGTGTGGCAATGGAAGCCTTTTACGGAAGGCAGAGCTGTGCAAGCTGGAATTTATTGGAGATGACATTTATCAGATCATGGCTAAATATCTGGAAATTGACGGTAATCCTTATGTAATGGAGCTTTTGAAGAAAATGGATAAAAGCAGCCTGATCGACCGGAAAGATCATGAGCGCCTGATCAGCAGCCTTACCGGATATAACGAGAGACTGTATCAGGATGTTCTTACGAAGGCATACAACAGACGTTATTATGAAGAAGAATTGAAGTCCCAGATGGGACCGGCTGGAATTGCCATGATCGATCTGGACGATTTTAAGCTTTATAACGACACATATGGACATAATGCCGGGGATATGGCCCTGACTGTTGTTGCAGAAACCATATGCAAGCATATCCGTAAGGATGATATTCTGATCCGCTATGGCGGGGATGAGTTTCTTCTGGTGCTTCCCGGAGTAACAGAAGTGAAATTTGCCGGAAGACTGCAGGAAATCCATGATAAGATCCACCTGGCTGTGTGCCGGGATATGCCGGGCTTCAGCTTTCTGTGAGTATTGGAGGAACAATTGCCGGGGCAGATGAAACCATCGGAAGTGTGGTAGGAAGAGCTGACCGCTTTATGTACCAGGCGAAAACCCGTAAGAATCTGGTGGTAACCGAGTCTAATGAGATAAAAGATGGAAATGCAGACGGCGCAGAGGTTAATCGTGATGAGCTGAAACAGCAGATTCTGATCGTGGATGATGCTGAGCTGAACCGTGATATTCTTGCGGAGATTCTGCACCATGATTTTAAGACTATGGAAGTAAGCAGTGGGGAGGAATGTCTCTCCGTGCTTCGGGAGTATGGTGCAGGAATCTCACTGGTGTTGCTTGATATTGTAATGCCTGGCATGGACGGCTTTTGCAGTTCTTGAGGAGATGAACCGGAACCATTGGATCGAGGACATTCCGGTCATCATGATCTCCAGTGAGGAGACAGAATCATATATACGCCGGGCATATGAGATGGGTGTTTCAGATTACATCAGCCGCCCGTTTGATGCCAAGGTTGTTTACCGGCGTGTATATAATACTATTAAATTATACGCAAAACAGAGGCGCCTAATCACACTTGTAACGGATCAAATTCGAGAAAAAGAAAAAAATAGTCAAATTTTGATAGATATTCTCAGCCATATCGTAGAATTTCGTAATGGAGAGAGTGGTCAGCACGTTCAGCACATAAAGATGTTGACCGGATTTCTGTTGGACAGACTGATGCAGAAAACGGACAAATATGATCTGAAATGGTCTGACCAGTACATGATCACAATTGCATCTGCCCTTCACGATATTGGTAAAGTGGGAATCGACGAGAAGATTTTGAATAAACCAGGCAGACTGACAAATGAAGAGTTTGAGGAAATGAAGAAGCATACCCTGATCGGTGCTTCCATGCTGAAGAGTCTTGGGGTATATCAGGATGAGGAGCTTGTGAAGGTGGCTTACCAGATCTGCAGATGGCACCACGAGCGCTATGACGGCAAGGGCTATCCGGATGGTCTGAAGGGGAAGAAATTCCGATTGCGGCCCAGGTGGTTTCTGTTGCGGATGTATATGATGCACTGACAAGTGAGCGTGTTTATAAGAAAGCATTTTCCCATGAGAAGGCTATGGAGATGATCCTGGCCGGTGAGTGCGGAACCTTTAATCCGCTGCTGCTGGAGTGCTTGCAGGATATTCAAGGCCGTATCCAGGAGGAAATGAAGCGGGCAGAAGAGCAGCCTATGCTTGTACAGAATTCTTATGTGGGGAAGATGATCGAGACGGTGCAGTAGGCAAGGCTTATTATAATGTAATATATTGAGGTATTGTTCGACGAATTATTTTGGGTAAAAATCGCGAACAGCAGCATTTGCAGGTCGGGGGACCTGCGGGAGTGGGAGTAAGTTTTACTTTATGAAAAAGAAAATTCTTACACTGGCGGCAGTGGTAACACTGCCGTTTATTCTTCTTGTGATGTATCTTCTTGCCTCGATGGCAAGTTACAGCAATACTTATGATGAGATCGTAAGCAACATGACTGTAGCGAATAATTACAATCTGAATTTCAAGGAAGAGATGGACGAGAGCCTGTATAAGCTGGTTGTTGGCTACGTCACTCTGGATACCATCGAAACAGACAAAAGTCTTAAGAATCCATATACTTTAATAGATGAATTACGCAGCGAATTTACCAGACTGACAGCCATTACCACAGAATCTGAGAGCAAGCTGTGGCTGGAGAGTCTTCTTCGCAATATTGATACCCTGGAAAAAAGGGTGGACGATATTGTGGACAGTATTTCTGCCGGGGGCAGATACAATGAGAATATTGAGAAGCTGGACAATAATATTTACATTTTGACAGAATTGATCCAGGACGATATTCAGTATTATATTTATTATCAGACACGTTATATGGACAAGGTCACGGATACCCTGCAGGATCAGATCAGGCGGTTTATGGTGGTGTGCAGTGTGCTGATCGGCGTGCTGATCATTGTGGTTGCAGTCAGCGCGGTGATGATCGTTTCCGGTATTATACAGCCCATCAGTCAGCTGAACCAGGCTACGGAGAAGATTGCCCAGGGTGATTTCAATGCCAGAGCCCAGGCGGATTCCGATGATGAGGTGGCTGAGCTTGCAGCGAGCTTTTAACAAAATGGCAGGAAGCATGCAGTCTCTGATCGATAAGGTAAAGGAAGACGAGCGGAAAATGCGAAAAGCAGATCTGCGCCTTCTTCAGGAGCAGATCCAGCCTCATTTTTTCTTTATAATACGCTGGACACCATTGTGTGGCTGATCGAGTCCAATGAGCCGGACGAAGCGGTGACCATGGTTGTTACACTGTCGGACTTTTTCCGTGAGATCCTCAGCAAAGGGAAGGAATTTATCTCCATTAAGGAAGAAGAGAAGCATATCAGCAGTTACCTCCAGATTCAGGAGATGCGTTATCGGGATATTCTGGAATATGACATTCAGCTGGATCAGGTGATTTATAAATATCAGATTCTGAAACTGACCCTTCAGCCAGTGGTGGAGAATGCACTTTACCATGGAATCAAATATAAACGTGCCAAAGGCTGTATTCACATTCACGGGGAAAAAAGAGGGCGATATTATCCGTCTGACTGTCCGGGATGATGGTGTGGGCATGGATGAGGATGAGCTTGAACAGCTTCGTCAGCAGATCGAGAAGCCCTGCCAGGAGACGGAGAAGGGCTTTGGCCTGGCAAATGTAAATGAGCGTATCCACATGTATTTCGGACCGGAGTATGGAATGAAGATCCAGTCACAGAAGGGTAAGGGAACTACAGTGGAGATTGTAATTCCGGCTATTCTGGAAGCTCCGGTTGAGAAAACAGGGAATGATACAGCAAAAGTAGTTGAAGTCGGCAACAGCGTGAATTCTGACGCAAATAAAAAAATAAAAAGTAATCCGAAACAGCAGAATGCCAATAAGATAATTGAGGGTGGACGGCCACAGCAGGAGGAGACAGGCGTATGAGACAGTTTATAAGAAAAAAACATCTGGGCTGTGGCACCGGTTGTGTTTGTGCTTGTGGCACTGGTTCTTCTGGGAAGTCCTTTGAGCAGCAGTAAAGTGCAGGAAACTCCTGCGGAGGACGACAATCTGATCGTAGTAGGTGTTTCCCAGGTGGGAAGCGAATCTGTATGGCGAAGTGCCCACACGCAGTCCATTCAGGACGCTTTCACCAGGGAAAACGGCTACATGCTGATTTTTGACAATGCCAGACAGAAACAGGCCAATCAGATCAAGGCCATCCGAAGCTTTATTTCCCAGCAGGTGGATTATATCGTACTTTCTCCTATTGAGGAATCTGGATGGGACACTGTGCTTCAAGAGGCGAAGGATGCCGGGATTCCGGTAATTCTCATAGACCGTAAGGTTTCTGTGGATGATGACTCCCTCTATGCTTCCTGGGTTGGTTCCGATTTTGTCTGCGAAGGACAGGATGCCGGTTACTGGCTTGAGGATTACATGAAAAAGCAGGGCAGGGAAGATGACGAAGTTAACATTGTAGTGCTGAAAGGAACCAAAGGCGCCTCCGCCACCATCGGCAGAACTCGTGGGTTCAATGAAGTGGCAAAGGTGCAGCGCAATTGGAATATTTTGCAGCAGGTAGACGGAGAATTTACCACAGCAAAAGGAAAAGAAGAGATGGCAAGGCTTCTGGATCAGTATGAGGACATAGATGTGGTGGTTTCACAGAACGATGACATGACTTTTGGTGCTCTTTTGAAGCCATCAGAGAAGCAGGAAAAACTGCAGGAGTGAACGGCGATATTACGGTAATTTCCTTTGATGCGGTGGATGCGGGCGTGGAGCTGGTGAGAAACGGGGGAGATCAACATTGATGTCCAGTGTAATCCTGACCAGGGAAAATACGTGGAGCAGATCATTCAGGATATGGAAGCTGGCAAAGAAATAGAGAAAGCATATTATGTTCCGGAGCGGGTGTATACCCAGAGAACGTTGGGGAGGAAGAAAATGTTACGGAAGGTATTTCTGGTTGAAGATGAGACGGTGATCCGCGAAGGGCTCAGAGACAGGATTCCCTGGGATCAGTTCGGATACCGTTTTGTAGGGGAAGCAGCAGATGGGGAAATGGCTTTGCCCCTGATCCGTAAGACGAAGCCGGATGTATTGATCACGGATATTAAAAAAATGCCTTTTATGGATGGGCTTTCCTTAAGTAAAATTGTGAGCAAAGAATTTCCGCGGATGAAGATTATTATTATCAGTGGTTATGATGATTTTGAATATGCAAGACAGGCAATTGAAGTTGGTGTCGACCAGTATCTGCTGAAGCCGGTTACTAGAATGAAGCTGAAAAATGTACTTCTTGAACTGAAAGATAAGATCGAGCAGGATCAGGAGCAGGAGGACTACCGCACCCAGTTTCAGAATGAGATCCAGGAGTATGAGCAGTTTTCCAGACGGCGTTTTATGGAAAAAAAATTCTGGAGGGGGAGCTGTCGGTTAAGGAGATTTATGATGAGGCAGAGCGTCAGTCTATAGAAATTACGGCAGCAGGATATAATCTGCTTTTCCTGTATTTACAGGAGAAAAATAAGGACAAGATGGCAGGTTTTCTTCGGAGACAGGATGAAGTGCTTCATTACTTTCTCCGCTATCCCCAGTATCTGCTTTTCCGCTGGAATGTAAACAGTTACGGAGTTCTGGTAAAGGGGGAATTGTCCCAGCTTCCGGAGCTGACAGATAATTGCGTGGAGTATGTGAAACGGACCTGCGAAGGGGAAGAGCAGATGGACTGGTATGTGGCTGTAGGAAAACCGGTGGAGCGATTGAGCCTGCTTTCCCAGTGTTATCAGAGTGTGAATCATTATTTTGCATATCGTTTTATGGTGCCGGGACTGCATGTGCTTACAGAAGATACCTTGGAGAGTTATGTAAACTTGCAGGAGAGAAACCGGCTGGCAGCAGTGGATTCTTCACAGCTGAACTGAGATCATCAAGGATTTTCTCACAAAAGGAAGCAGCAGTGAGATCCAGGAGTTCGTTCAGGGATATCTGGGTGGAATGAGTAAGGCACTGGAGTCCAGAATGTTCCGGGATTATGTGGTGCTTCATATTCGGTTTACAACTATTATGTATCTGGAATCCATTGGTGTGGAAAAAGAGGGTTATACAGAACGGATCGAGGGAAAATATCAGGATACCAGTATCAAGGCATCGCAGGTGGCAGGGTATTGTGTGGACATTCTTCAGAGTGCCATTGATATCAGGGATGAGAAGAATGAGTCTCAGGGCAACAGCGCCATGAGGAAAGTGCTGGATTATATTGATGAGAATTACTATAAAGAGACCATTTCCCTGAATGAAGTAGCGGATGCGGTGAATATGAGTGCCAACTATTTAAGCGCAATTTTCAGCCAGAATATGCAGAAGACGTTTGTAGAGTATATTACCTGCAAACGTGTTGACAGAGCGAAAAAACTCCTGCGCGAGACGGACAAGTCGTCCGGAGAGATCGCACAGGAGGTGGGATATAAGGATCCCCATTATTTCAGTTATGTGTTTAAGAAAAAATCCGGGTGCAGCCCAAGGGAATATCGGAGTAAGGGGACTGCATGATATTCAAAATTAATTATGCGATTTCGGCAGTGATAACTGCCATGGGACTTCCTGAGAAGAGACAGGGAGTCCTTTTAATTTGTTTATGCTCATTTGGGCGGCCAGAGTACCAGGCTGGTGTGTCTGGTGTGTCAGTGTTGTGGCGCGGAGCAGACCAGATGTGGTAAGGTAGCTGGTATTGAAGGTGGCTAGTGCTATTGTGGCTTCGAAACTATGGCCGGCGGAAGCAGCTGTGAATCCAGTGTTTTGAAGAGAGGATGAAAGGGAAGCGTGAGTTGCTATCTTTTTCTCCTGTCCAAGCGACAGTTCTTCCCATAACAGCCATGCAATAAAGTCATCCTCACAAATAAACGCAGTGCAGTCGGGGGTGATCCGTTCCAGAAATTTTTTCAGGAAGCTGATATCCCGGCTCTGACGGAAATCATCCAGCTCCTGTGTAGTATACCAGCAGATGTTGCGGTCTGGTACAGTCAGCCCCTGATTTTGCATGGCATCCAGAAAGCCCTGGTATCGCTCAAGTCCCCGCTGATCGTCCATCTGGAAAATACCGGCGATAGAAGAGTGGCCTTTTTCCACAAGACTTTGCACCAGAAGACCAGCCCCATATAGATTATCTTCATAGATTACTGGAATCTGAGACAACTGGGGGTAAGCACATCCCAGGAACAAAATGGAGGTTCCCTTTTTGTATCAGTTTTTGATAAAGCTCAGTATTAGGTGATGGTAAAGCGCTTTTTACAGGCTCCACAATAAGCGCCCGCAGCGGACTTTTCAAAAGAAACTGAAGGATTTGCCGTTCCTGGTCCACATGATTGTGAGTGGGGTAAACCTTGCAGGAAAATCCCTCTGCAGCCAGCGTCACACGAATATCATTTATCAGTGCAGGATATTCATATTGCTGTTCATCGGGAATCAGAATTCCAACTATATTCCGGTCTTCCAGGCTTGAAAGTCCGGTAATGTAAGCTCCGCTCCCTTTAATGCGGCGGATTTCCCGCTCATCTTCAAGAACCGCCAGCGCAGCCGGACCGTCTGTCGGCTGACACGGTATCTGACAGCCAGCTCCTGTTCGGTGGGAAGCTTGTTGATTCCATTTTGAATAGAATCTGAAATGATTTCTCTTAGCTGTTCAACCAGCCATTTATATTTGATCGCCATATATTTTAGTTCCTCTTTCTTAGGTTAGAGCGTGTCTGAAAAAGCATTCCCGCAATCTGTCGCGCCACTCTGGTTTTTTTTTATTTTGCTGGGATAGTTATTTCATAAAATTTTCACATGAATTATTTATGATTTCCCAATAAATCTTCTGCTTTTTCACTTCTAAAACCCAAAATATTATACCTTTTTTTCAAATGATCAAACCTTTTTTCCCAGCTTAGACAGTTTGCCAAATCGAAAAACATAGAAAAAGGTGTAATATTTTTCACAAAATCATAAGAAAACAAACTTTCTAAATGAGAAATCATAAAATATCACCCCTTTTCCTGCCTGAAGTCCATTATAATATAAATTTGTCTGTATTTCACTATGAAAACCAACAAATTTGTATTGTTTGAACTGACGAAACAACCAAAAGACTGGAAAATAATATTGAAATTTATGTTGATTTTCGCTAAATTATAGACATCAAGAAGAACACGGATTCAAGAACGGACGGAAAGCTAAGACAGCAAACGGATCAGTGTTGAACGAGAAACCAATGGCAGGCGCGACCTGCAAAAGTATTTTTCTAAAAAGAAAGAGAGGAACAATCACTATGAAAAAAGAAATTAGCAGTTATGGCAATCGCAGCAGCAACACTCAGCATGATGGCTATGCCGGTTTACGCTGACGATCTGGTAACAGTTGGATACGCACAGGTTGGACACGAATCAGACTGGCGTACAGCAAACACCCAGAACTATCAGGATGTTTTCTCAGAAGATGCCGGATATAGTCTTGATCTTGTAGACTGCGACAATGACAATGCTGCACAGCTTGAAGCAGTTCGTACATTCATTAGTAAAGATATGGATTACATCGTAATCGCTCCGATCCAGTCCGCTGGCTGGGACACCGTTCTTCAGGAAGCACAGGATGCTGGAATCCCTGTAATCATCGCAGACCGTGAGATCGAAGCAAGCGACGATTTATATGATGCATGGGTTGGAACAAACACAACAAACGAAGGTATCACAGCTGGTAACTGGTTAGCTGAGTATCTTGGCGATAAAGACGCGAACATTCTTGTAATCGAAGGTTCCGTAGGAGCTTCCGCAGCACTTGGACGTACAAATGGTTTCAATCAGGTAGCAGAAGAGCATGACAACTGGAAGATCCTTGATTCTCAGTCCGGTGACTTTACACAGGCTGGTGGCCAGGAAGTTATGGAGTCCTTCATCAAATCCTACGAGGGACAGTTCAATGTAGTTGTCTGCCAGAACGATAACGAAGCATACGGCGCAATGGATGCAATGGATGCAGCAGGTATCACCTACGGCGTAGACGGTGATGTAACTCTTATTTCCTTCGATGCAACACACGATGGACTTCAGTATACATTAGATGGAAAGATTAACTGTGACGTTGAGTGTAACCCGATTCAGGCTGAGGTTGTTAAGAGGGCGTAATCGAAAAAAATGCAGGCAGGCGAAGAGTTTGAGAAGACAACACTTGTTGAGGATCAGGCATTCGTAGCACCTGGAATCGAGAGCGAGTATGCAACAACTATGACTGATGAAGTTCTGGCTGGACGTGCTTACTAATCAGAAAAATCAATCGGAGAGTGTGAAAACAGCAGAGCTGTGAAACAATCCGTAAACATCGAAATTGGTTATCAGCAAGCAGCTGAAAACCGATAAAGATGAACGAATAGGGGGGGAGGAAAGTCTTTCTTCCCCTGTTTATAATTTTCGCGAGCAACGAGGAGAATGAAAAAATGAAGTTGATAACAGGGAAGGGAGGAATCGCGTTGGAGGCAGGAGTAGTATTGAAAATGCAGGGAATCTGCATGACATTCCCAGGTGTAAAAAGCACTGGAAGGCGTGGATCTGACATTAAAAAAGGTGAAATCCGCGCGCTGATGGGAGAGAATGGCGCGGGTAAATCCACATTGATCAAGTGCCTGACCGGCGTAAATAAATTTGAGGCTGGAGAGATTTATCTGGAAGGATTTGATCATCCCATCGTAAATAAAGATACCATGGACGCCCAGAAGAAGGGCATTTCTACTGTATATCAGGAACCTCTGTAAACCTCGGTGTCAGAGAAACCTTTCGGTGGCAGAAAATGAAAGGCCGCGCAGCTGCTGAAAAGCTTGCTTGACGTTGATGTCAACACGAAAGGCTTGAAGAAATTCAGCAGATGATCGCGATAGCAAGGGCG
>VOFI01001554.1_pt1 | contig 70000 bp, 106 predicted proteins | sample 5384131 | NCBI WGS metagenome assembly VOFI01 (sample SAMN12384728, study PRJNA508395) | human gut metagenome | isolation source: healthy gut H | host: Homo sapiens
AGAGCAATATGCCCATCTTTTACATAATACATATGCTGTGTTGTCAGATTAACCTCTGCGTAAGTATTTCCCACATCATTTCCATCATGACTTGCTGCACGGCTTTGAATAATTGGGCTCTCTTGTTACTGTTTCCGCTTTTGAATATTCGCGATCAGCGCATTGTACTCTGCTTCCTGATCAATCTTCCATCCGTAACTTCCACCCGAAACCGTAACGGTATTACCGCTTGCTGATGTAAATGTTCTTTTTTTCCCTTTGTATCATACTTTGCTGCAAGTGACTGAACGTATTCTTTCACAGCACTTTCATCGAATGTCACATTCATATCATCGTCAACTTTAACCCACTTAGATATCATAGAAGAATCGACAACCTCTGTATTCGGTTTGAAATCATAGGTAACCGTTGCTCCAAGATATTTGTTCATTGCATCACAGGCTTCTGTTACCTTTTTGGAATCTGATGTGTAAGCCGGCTTTTCATAGCAGCCTGTTTTTAAAAGATCAAGCTTTTCATTTGCCCCGTTCACTGCGGTTATTACTGCCTTACGGAACTCTTCAGTCTTGATCGTTGTACCATCCGTCTCCGGTACAACCACAAATTTGTCCGTCTTGAATTCCGGATGTGCATTAACCGGTGCAATCTGATTCTCTTCTTTTCATGCATTCCAGATTTGGAACGGATTCTGTCCACAGGAACGGATTCTGTCCTTTATCTTTCCGGGTACATACTTTAATGATATGTCTTTTCCTTCAATTACTTCTGTTTTATTATCGGCTTCAAGTAATGTCAGTTTATAATCTGCAACTTCTTTCTCCAGATATTCCTCTACCTGTTTTACATTCTTATTCGAACAGTCTATTCCATTAATGACAGTTTTTGAAAAGAAATGTGTACTGTAAAATACTGCCGTACCCACATAACCAATTGCAATGACCGAAACGATCAGCGAAAGTACAATTGCTATTTTATTACGCAATTTCCAGTTTTTTCTTCTGTTTTTTCTTTGTTGTCTTCTTTCTTGTTTCATTACTTTCTGTGTTTCAGGTCTCTGATCCTCTTCATCAATTTCTGAAAATCCCTCATCCGCATACATTTCTTTCTCTAATATTTCTTCCATTTTATCTGTATGTTTTTCTCTAATGCTCATTAATTCTAACTCCTCTACAATGAAATTTACCTGCTTATAATAAAGTTCATGCTTTCTAATTATAATATGCATATATAGAAAAGTACAGATAAAATCCAAATTTTTTCACAAGATATTTTATAAATAATTTATGATTGCGGCTTCGATGCTTTTTTTATATAATATATTTTATATAATAACACAGTCTTTTATGACCGAATACATACGAACTAAGGAGACACAGATATGGCAGGATCAACTTTTGGAACTTTATTCAGGATCACAACCTGGGGTGAATCCCATGGACCGGCTCTCGGAGTCGTCGTAGACGGATGTCCCGCCGGGATTCCTCTCACCACTGATTATATACAGGCATTTCTTGACCGCAGAAAACCTGGTCAAAGTAAATTCACTACTGCCCGCAGAGAATCGGATACAGTCGAGATTCTTTCCGGCGTTTTTGAAGGGTATACGACCGGAACACCTATTTCTCTCGTAGTCCGTAATAACGATCAGCGTTCTCATGATTACAGCAATATCAAAGACTGCTATCGTCCGGGGCATGCCGATTATACATTTGATAAAAAATACGGATTACGTGACTATCGCGGCGGCGGACGTACTTCCGGAAGAGAAACTATTGGACGCGTTGCCGGCGGAGCTGTCGCTTCCCGCATTCTTGAATGTCTTGGAATAAAACTTACTACCTATACCAAAGCAATCGGTCCTGTATCCATTCCTTCCGATGCCTATGATTATTCTGTAATTAATGAAAACCGCCTTTATATGCCAAATTCGGAATACGCACAGCAGGCAGCTGCCTATTTGGAACAATGTATTTCTGATCAGGATTCGTCCGGCGGTCTGATTGAATGTATTATTGAAGGTATGCCCGCAGGTGTCGGGGAGCCCGTTTTTGACAAACTGGATGCTTCCCTCGCCAAAGCCGTTATGTCAATCGGGGCTGTCAAAGGTGTAGAAATCGGTGATGGATTCTCTGTTACATCTTCCAAAGGAAGTATCAACAATGATTCTTTCATCTCCGAAAACGGACAAGTTTTGAAGCAGACCAACCATAGGGGGGATTCTCGGCGGTATCAGCGATGGAAGTTCCATTATATTACGTGCAGCCATCAAACCGACACCATCTATTTCCCAACCACAAAAAACAGTAAACACTGCCGGAGAAAACATCGAAATTGCTATTTCTGGACGACATGATCCGGTTATCGTTCCACGTGCGGTTGTTGTAGTGGAATCCATGGCTGCAATTACACTTACAGATCTCCTGATGCAGAATATGACTTCGCGTATTGAATATCTCAAAAATATTTATCTTTAATAGGTGACTGCTTCTTCCGAACGCATGTTGATACATAGAACTTGTCACCGGCAACTTCTCTTGCATACTTTGTTATACCAAAAAATGCAAAAGAAGCTGACGATGACAGGTTCTTTTGCATTATACTTTATACATTATACATGGAAACATCCGCCACCGATAAACTCCCTTAAAAGTGAATTTGCCGGCACATTCTCGCTTCCGATCCCTACAAAATAATCCAGAAACTTTAACAAACGTTTCGCTTCCAGATATTCGGACACTCTCTTTCAATTCCAAAAAGCTGTGCTTCTACATATGGTTTCAATACTGCCAGTTCATAAATCAATGCAGAATTGAACATCACATCCGCTTCCTCCTGATATGGGAATATATTACACTCCTCACCTTTTCGTACAGACGGCCACATACGGATAGTTTCTTTTGCAGAAGTTCCTCTCGTTCTCGCATCTCGGACAATTCTGCGGATCAGACGCCCATCTGTTGTCGGAATCCGATTATGTTCATCAATATTCAGCTGCGTGAGTGCACTGATATATATTTTAAACTTGTTCTCATCCGGAAGATTTCTGGTTAATTCCGGATTCAGGCAATGAATTCCTTCTATTACAAGCACTTCATTTTCCTTTAACTTTTTCGGTCTGCCCTTATATTCTTTGTGTCCCGTGACAAAATTAAATTCTGGTATTACCACTTCTTTTCCATCGAGAAGTTCCTGAAGCTGACGATTAAACAGTTCTACATCTACCGCTCCCAGCCCCTCAAAGTCATAATTGCCATTCTCATCTTTCGGAGTCTCTTCACGTTCTTTAAAATAATTGTCCACTGCAATTGGATACGGGCACAGTCCATTCGCCCTGAGCTGTACAGACAAACGATGAGAAAACGTTGTCTTACTGGAGGAAGACGGCCCCGCGATCAGTACAAATCGAACATCCGAACGTACTCTGACCTGTTCCGCAATCTGCGCTATTTTTTTCTTCCTGAAGCGCTTCCTGTACCAGTACCAGTTCATTCACATCACTTCTGGTAATTTTATCGTTCAAATCACCTACCGTTTCTATTCCCTGAGCATCTCCCCATTTCGTTGATTCCTGTAACACATGAAACAGCTGGTTCTGTGGTTCAAACGGAGGTACTTTTTCCGGCTCACCCTGGGTCGGCATCTGAATTACAAACCCTTCATCATACAAATATAATTTGAAATATTTTAAATATCCGGCACTCGGAACCATATATCCATAATAATAATCTTCAAATTCATTCATACTGTAAATATTCACACGTGATACCCTTCGATAATGAAACAATCGTTCTTTGTCATGCATCCCATGCTCTCCAAACATTGCAATCGCATCGTCTGTATGCACACTTTTTTTCTGAATCGGCAGATTCTTTTCTACCATTGTCCTCATCCGTCTCTCTACCTTATCCAGAAACTCTTGTGTGAGTTCTATATTGCCTTCTATCGTACAATAATACCCTTTACTTACAGAATAATGAATACGGACTTTATCGATATTCTTATGTTCTGCCACATCATATACCGCTTTTACAAGCATCAGGCTCATACTTCTGCGATACGCTTTATATCCAAGCGAATCTGCAGTCGTCACAATCTCAAGTTTACAGTCTTTTTTAATGTTTTAAATAATTCCTGTAACCTTCCATCAACAAATACTAATACTATATCGTGCTCATATTCATGCTGATATTCTTTTGCAATATCCAGATATGTTGTTCCTTCCCGAAACTTTCTGTCACAGTCCCCTACCTGAACTGTATAAAAACTTCATTCATACCTGCACCTCATTTCTTCTCTCCGGGTTATGTATGGAATCAGACGATCAGGAACGGATGACTGATCGGTGCCGCAACAATCTCAACCTCACTGAGATGTTTTTCAAGATACTGTCTCATATCTTCAATAAAGATATGTTCAATCCCATAATGTCCGCCATCGATGATTGCCAGTCCCTGGGCTACCGCATCAATTCCTTCATGATGTCCGGTATCTCCTGTGATCAGAACATCCGCATTCTTATCCAGTGCCGCCTGAATCACACTTTTACCGGAACCCGGACAGATTGCTATTCTTTTTACTTTTTCTTCCAGATTACCGAATACCTTTACTGCCCCCAGATGAAATGCAGACTTCACATCTTCACAGCATTCTCTGAGAGTCATCGGTGTCTCAAGATCAGATACTCTTCCGATCCCTTCGGGTTCATCTTCTTTCCCTATATCCCCTTCTGCAGTTACTTCCAGAATTTCTGCATTCTTCATATTCATCTTATCCCCGGAAAGGTCTGCCATTCCCAGTACATCATAATTCGTATGCATAGCATAATAAGAAATATCGTTCTGTATCAGTTTTAAGATACGTTCTCCGACAAAATCCAGATTATGGATTCTCTTAATCGGTGAAAATATCATCGGATGATGTGTAATCAACATATCTGCTCCTGTCCTGACAGCTTCATCTATTACTTCATCTGTGGCATCTAATGCAATATAAATCCTTTTTACTTCCTTATCATCTCTTCCCACCAGAAGTCCTACATTGTCCCACGACAGCGCATAATTAAGCGGATATTCTTTCTCAATCTCATACATTACATCTTTACACAACATCTTACATACTCCCTTTCTTCTACTCGTAATACTTTAAAGCCTCTTGTGCCAGTATGATTTCCTGTTTCAGTTCTTCCATTCCCTCGGCAGCACTTGCACTGTTCTGATGTTTAAAAAGTTGTTGAAATACACTCTCTTTAATCTGCATCTCTCTGTCCAGATATTTTTTCAGGACAGGATGGTGTTCCAAAAGCAGACGTTTGCCATATGTATATTCACATATTGTATATTCTTCTTTTTTTTCCGTGTATAACTTTCATCATTGGATAAAATTTTCCATCTTCCTCAACCATATTTTCCTCGGTAATCTGAAGATTATGTTCATTTAAAAAAAATCTTCTCACCTTACCAATCTCAGATTGCGGCTGCAGGATCATTGTATCCAAAATTTCTACTACCGGATATCCTTCTGTCAGAATTTTAATCACCAGTCCTCCACCCATGCCTGCAGCGATCATTGTATCCACTTCTCCCGGAAGCACTTTTTCAAGTCCGTCCGAAAGTCTTGTCTCTATTTTCCCTTTCAGTCCATGTCCGACCACATGCATTCTGGCTCTCTCCAACGGGCCTCTGTTAATATCGAGTGCGATCACCTTTCCGGCTATATTGTGTTCTATAAGATAAATAGGAATATAACCATGATCTGTACCGATATCTGCAACAGAAGCGCCCTCTGTCACCAGATCTGCAACTGCCTGCAGTCTCTTTGATAGTTCCATAGGCGCCTCTTTTCTTAATCTAAATAATCTCTTAATTTTCTCTTTGCGGCTCGGATGACGGAGCTTTCTGAGCGCTTTCGCCTCAATCTGACGGATACGTTCACGGGTAACGTCAAATTCTTTTCCAACTTCTTCCAGTGTGCGTGCACGTCCATCGTTCATACCGAATCTTAATCGCAATACCTTCTGTTCTCTTTCTGTCAGAGTATCCAGAACCTCGTCAAGCTGTTCTTTCAGAAGTGTCTGGCTGCCGCTTCTGCCGGTACCGGTACATTATCATCCTGAATAAAATCTCCAAGATGACTGTCCTCTTCTTCACCGATCGGTGTTTCCAGAGAAACAGGTTCCTGAGAAATCTTAAGGATTTCTCTTACTCTTTTCTACCGGCATTCAAGTTCGCTGCAATCTATTCCGGCGTAGGTTCACGCCCAAGTTCCTGCAGTAACTGTCTGGATACGCGGATCAGTTTATTAATTGTCTCAACCATATGAACCGGAATACGGATTGTCCTTGCCTGATCTGCGATTGCTCTTGTAATAGCCTGTCTGATCCACCACGTAGCATAAGTACTGAATTTAAATCCTTTATGATAATCAAACTTTTCTACTGCCTTAATCAGTCCCAGATTTCCCTCCTGGATCAGGTCAAGGAACAGCATACCACGACCAACATATCGTTTTGCAATACTTACTACCAGACGCAAGTTTGCTTCTGCCAGTCTCTTCTTTGCCTCCTCGTCCCCATCTGCCATTCTTTTGGCCAGTTCAACTTCTTCTTCTGCCGACAAAAGCGGCACCTTTCCAATTTCCTTCAGATACATACGCACCGGATCTTCAATGCTGATTCCATCTGGTACCGAAAGATCAATCTTCTCTACATCAATATCATCTTCGTCTGACATTACGATTTCATCCGGAATATCATCATCGTCATTACTGATTCTGAGCACATCAACGTTGTTTGCTTCCAGGTAATCAAATACCTTCTCCATCTGATCTGAATCCAGTTCCATATCAGAGAAGAAATCATTAATTTCCTGAATCTCCAGGATTCCCTTTTTTCTTTTTTCCAAGTGATACAAGTTCTCTTAATTTTTCCTGGAATTTTACAATATTTTCGTCCATGTAATGTCCATCCTCTCATTGCTTGTTTATATTTTATCCTTAATTAATGGAAATATGCAGTGTCCGAAGATCCTGCATCTTTCTTTTTTCATTCATCAGGCGCTGCAATCCCTGAATATCTGTAGGATCCAGATTCTTTGTTGCTTCTTCAATGCTGTGTTCCTTGACTCTCAGAATTGTCTCCTGCAGTGCCTTTTCCTGCTCCTTCACCGTTGTCAGTTCTTTGATCTTCGTGTGGAACAGTCCTGCCACTTCCCGATGTTCCTCTTCATCTGTAAAATGATTCATAATCTGCGCCGGATTGGCTTCATGTTTTTCATACTGTTCATATAAAAGTTCTGCCACTTTTCTGAAAAGTCCTTCCGAAAAATCTTCCGGTGTAATATACTTTTCAATCTGCTGAAAAATCTCTTCACTTTCAATCAGCCATGTAAGTACAGCACCTTCTGGGATACTAAAATTCCGTCTTCTTTTTTATTCTTCCTGTTATTTTGTATCTCCCTCGGTCTTTCTGCAGGCTTTGCAAGTCCCTGTCTGTACCGCCATCTTACCGACCAGTTTTCGAAGCTCTTCAAATCCGACATGATAGACCTTTGCCACTGCTTCTATGTAATTATTACGTTCAATTTCTTCTTCAAACTGTGTAAGCCTTCTTGCCGTCTCCTTCATGAACTCCGTCTTTCCTTCCGGTGAATTCATATCATAGTCTTTCTCCAGGACTTCCAGACTGTACATGAATACATTTCTCGCACTTGCAATTCGCTCTTCAAATGCTTCTGCGCCCAGATTCTTAATAAATTCATCCGGGTCCTTATACGGTTCCATTCTTATGATCTTTGATGTGATTCCGGCATCTCTCAGGATTGGCATCGCTCTTAATGCCGCCCCTTGTACCGGCCCCGTCACTGTCATAAGTCAGATACACTTCCTGTACATACCTGTGAATCAGTGCAGCATGTCCCGGTGTCAGTGCTGTACCCAGTGATGCAACCGCATTGGTAAATCCTGCCTGATGCAATGATATCACGTCCATATAGCCCTCACACAAAAGGAAATATGGCTTTTTGGTACGCCTTGCCCGGTTCAGGCCATACAGATTCCGGCTTTTATCAAAGATCATTGTCTCCGGGGAGTTCAGGTATTTTGGCTTTGCATCGCCCATAACACGGCCGCCGAATCCGATCACCCGGCTGTTGACATCCATGATCGGAAACATCACACGATTCCAGAACTTGTCATACACCCCGTTCTTTTCATCAATGCTGATCAATCCCGCCTTGGCAATCATATCATCTTTATACCCTTTGGACTTCAGATACCGATACAGGTCATCGCTGTACTTATTCGAATAACCCAGACCGAACGCCTTAATGGTCTCATCACTAAGCTTACGCTTTTTAAAATATTCCAGTCCGACCGCACCCCGGCTGCTCTTAAGCTGTATATAATAATACTGTGCTGCAGCTTTGTTGATCTCAGAAGTATCGCTCTGGTATCCGCACGTTCTTTTGCTTCTCTGGAATACTCTTCCTCCGGAAGTTCCACTCCTGCCCGGTCTGCCAGATATTTCAACGCTTCAACAAATGTATAATTCTCATACTCCATCAGAAATGTAAATACATTTCCTCCTGCCCCGCATCCAAAGCAATAATACATCTGCTTCTGTCTGCTGACAGAAAAAGAAGGAGACTTTTCATTATGAAACGGGCACAGGCCAAAATATGAGCTTCCTTTTTTTCTGCAGTTTTTACATAAGTAGATATCACACTACGATATCATTTCTTGATCTTACTTCTTCAATAATCTCATCAGAATAATACATTTTGAATCTCCTCATTATTATTATTCGACAAAACTTTTTGCTTTCCTTTAATTTTTTTTCTTTTTTTATTGACTTTTTCGTGTATAATGATATATTGGGTATTATGGATATAGAAACAAAAAAGAACTTCCATATAAATGAAAGTTCTCTTCTAATGATGAATGCGGAAGATGGGACTTGAACCCACACAAGCGCAATGCTTACAAGATCCTTAGTCTTGCTCGTCTGCCAGTTCCGACACTTCCGCGCATTCATTATGTAATTTTCACCTTCCTATCAGGAAAGGTAACTGCGGAAGATGGGACTTGAACCCACACAAGCGCAATGCTTACAAGATCCTTAGTCTTGCTCGTCTGCCAGTTCCGACACTTTTCTGTTTCAGCAGTACATGCTTAATGTATGAAAAAGTTTTTTTCTTCTCCTTCTTCGGCCAGCATCTCTAACAATTCATGCAAAAGTTTTGCCGTATCCGGATGAATCATTTTTCCAAGTCTTGCCGCACCCTTTTCGTAATATTCCAATGGATGCCAGTTTCTGTATGCTTCTCCCTGATAAGTCTTTGAAGCTGCAATACGATCCATGAACATCTCTACCACGTACCGAAGCGGCATTTTCAAACCAACCATGCCTTCTCCCGGTGTCACACTATAATCAATCCAGTATTCATAATGATGCTTATTCCGTCCTTTATGATGAAGCCATGCCTGGGAATATCCGGTTGCTTCTCTTTCCGCATTATTCGGACTTCGATTTCCCTGATAGTACTTACATCCCACAAGGAACTCCGTCGGAGAATATTTTGACATATCATGAAGAAGGCCCTGCTTATAAAGTCCTACTTCAAAACATTCTTTCATAACAAGATATTTATGATGATTGATCGTCTGTAAGTGTTGTAATGCTTTCATTTTTCTTCGTCTCAACCTCCACAATCCGGTCCGCCGTAAACACCACGATCGACCTCTCTTTTAACTCTGCTTTTTCTCTGATCTTTTAAAAGTTCCGGGTAATCCAGAATTCCACAATCTGTCGTTGCTCTTACATACCACCCATATCCCTTAGGCAACGCCGGCAGCGCAAATACGTGTTCCAGCCAGTGCATATTATATGCCACATAGCAATCCGCATTCTTCGTCCGGGCTCCACTGTAATATACTCCAAGCTGTCTGCTTGATACTTCTTTCGGCACCTGCCAAGCTTCCTCGCCATGATACGATACATCAGGAACGCCACAGCAACTCAGATCAATCCCCTGAAGTTCCCTCTCGGGTGTCAGAAGATCATGCTCTTTTCTAAATAAAATCAGTTTTTTAACAAAATCATGTAACGTCTTTTTCTTTTCCAGCCCCCGCCAGTCCGTCCATCCGACAGAATTGTCCTGGCAGTAAACATTATTATTGCCCTTTTGGGTGTTACCGAATTCATCTCCTGCCAGTATACATGGTGTTCCTTGTGAAAGAAGTAACAGGAAAAACGCATTATTAATCTGATGTTTTCGAAGTTCTGTAACAGCTTTTTTCCTGCTTGGCCCTTCCGCCCCGCAGTTCCAGCTGTAATTATAATCCGGTCCGTCCTGATTCTTTTCTCCATTTTCCTCATTGTGTTTTGAGTCATAGGATACAAGATCATTTAAAGTAAAACCGTTCTGATCTGTAATACAATTAAATATTCCCTGTTTCTCTGAATGATGCTTAAGCCAGTAAATCACATCCGGAATCATGCCTTCATCGCCTTTAAGGAAACGACGCATCACTGTCCGGAATCCCAGTTCGTGTTCCATTATCTTTGTTTTTTTCAAAACCGGATCTGCATGAACACTTTCTATCGGAATGACCAATGGGTTCAGTATAAAACCATCTATATGATATTCCATCATAATACCGCAGGCATTCCAGCATCATCATCTTATCTGCACCTGTACAGAACGGCATTTCAAGCACAACCTCTATTCCGGCTTTATGGCATGCTTTGACCATATCCTTAAGTCCTCTGGCCCCATCACCATCCGAAGAATATGCACTCTTAGGAGCAAAATAGAACCCTTCTCCATATCCCCAGTAATTTCTATATGTCTGGCATTCCTCAAATTCATACACCGGCATACAATGGATCTGATTAATTCCAAGATCTGTAAGATAATCTATCTTTTCTATAATCCCCTGAAACGTTCCTTTCGACTTTACTTTCGACGAAGCATGTCTTGTAAATCCCCTTACATGCAGACTGTAGGCAATTACCTGATGATAAGGGATCTGTAAAGTGTGGTCTCCCTCCCAGTCATACTCCTGTGACAGAAAACGGCCTCTGATTTCATGTCTGGCGGTCTCTTTTTTACACCCCAATGCTCTCTTCCGGCCAGCGCCTGCACATAAGATCCACAACAACCTCACCATTAATCAAATAATTATACTCATACTCTGCCGGTTCGATATCCGTAAGTGCAATACAGCGTACTTCTCCCACTGCCGTCTCCATCTCAAATTGTCTGTACAGTCGTTTTCTTCCTGCACGATATATTAACAGCTGACATTTTTTTCTCTATCGGAACTGCAATCGAAAAATTTATTTTGTTCTCACTGATCTGAACCCCCAGCGGTAACGGATATCCCTGAACCTCTCTCATATTATTTCCTTTCCATTGTCTGCTGACGCCTATTGCCATCCATCTGCGCCATACATTTCAACATTCTCTTTATTGATCATAAATACATCTACGGATGTCTCTTTTTTCAAAATCTTTCCCCTCCAGAATATCCAATGCAATATCAACCGCTTTCTTTCCGATGTTGACCGGCGACTGTGCAACGGTTCCTGCAATCTGACCATCTGCCTTTTTTAATTCTTTTTTTATATCCGGATGTATACAACCGTCTGATCATTTCCAGCAAGATTCAATGCAGTCTTAGCCGCCACGGCCATCTGATCATTTCCACACATAATCGCAGTAATATCCGGCTGTTCATTCAGGATCTTTTTTTGCAGCTTCCAGTGCACTGTCGAACGTTCCGTTGGTATCTTCTCTTGCTACGACTTCAAATCCTTTTTTCCGCTTTGGCAATTGTCTGCTCAAATCCCGTAATACGGTCATTAACCGAATTCTGCTTTGTTGCCTCCAGAATCGCCACTGTCCCGCCATCCGGATACTTTTCAATCAGGTCATTACCACAGAGCTTACCCGCTTCGCTGTTATTAGAACCGACATAGGCATCTATATAGTCTGTATCTTTCACCTGTGAATCTATATTGATGATCTTCACACCAGCCTCCTGCAAAGCCTGTAATGACGGAGTAATCTTTTTCCCAGTCTACCGGGCAAAGAAAGATTGCATTAATCCCCTCATCGATCATCTCCTGTATCTGCTCCGCCTGCGTATCCGCATCCGATGACGGGTCTTTTACTACCATTGTGCACTCTTCTTTATCCACGACCTGCTGTACGGCCTCTTCAAGTGTTATAAAATACGGATTCTGCATATCAATTACAGAAAAGCCAAATTTGTACTTTCCTGCATCATCTGTCTGATCTGTATCCTCCGAATCATCTGTTGTATCCTCACTGACTGCATTATCCACTGGTTTTCCTGCTTCCTTTTTTGCATGCGGATAATGCGAAAATGCATACGAGTAATACTGCGATCACTCCTAACATTCTCTTCTTCATCATGTTGTTATTCCTCCTTATTATTGCGTTACATACAGCTACATTCTACAACATTTTTGTCTGTTTGACTACTATCATCTTGCTTTTTATCGCTTTCTTTGTTAAAGTTAAGATAAGTTTTAAAATTAGTAAAGGAGACTATGATATGAGCGACACAAAGGAAACAGAAGGCTACACCACAGTAGAGCTTACACTTGACAATGACGAAGTCATCGAATGTGCAATCCTCACAGTATATGAAGCTGCAGGCAAGGAATACATTGCCCTGCTGCCTCTGGACGAAAATCTTGAGCCGAATGAAGCTGGTGATGTTTATCTTTATCAGTATAATGAAACCGAGGACGGCGAACCTGATCTCGGCAACATTGAAGACGATGAAGAATATGAAATTGCAGCGGATGCATTTGATGAATGGATGGATTCTCAGGAATTCGACGAATCAGACATTGAGGAGTAATTCGGATACAAAACGGAAGGGAGAAGATCTTTCCCGTTTTTTTCTTTTTACATAACTGATAACCAGCTTTCTCTTCGCTCTTGTCATCGCCACATAAAAAAGCCGGCGTTCTTCTTCTATTTCTTCGTCGGCAGTTGCTTTCTTGTATGGGCAGCTTCCCTCATTTGCTTCAATCACAAATACGGTATCAAACTCAAGTCCCTTTGCAAAGCATGCATTGTCATCAGGTTTACCCCTTCTTTTTCTCCGTTTTTCTTATTCTGTTCTTTCAGCATTTTTCCATAACTTTCAATATGTTCAAACCATTCTTTTATGGTGCCATACCCCTTGAGTTCTGCCAGATTTCTTCGAGCAGTGCAAAAAGATCTTCCGAAGAAATCTTTCTGTATGTCTGCATATTCCTTCAGGAACTCATCATATCCCATGCGTTTCCGTATATATTGAATGGTGCATACGGTGTCTTGTCACAGATCATCTTCATGTCCCATTCCAGCTGATCGATTCTGTCAACCATCCAGTCTTTATCCCGGTAATATCTCCGGAGTGATTCATAAGAAACATTTCCCGTCTTCATACTCTCTCTTGTAAGATAGCGGTTTGGCCGGTTCGCAATCTGGAGAAAATATTTTCTGTCATATTCTCCCTGTGACAAACGGAGATAACTGATCATATCAAGTGCTATAAAATGCTCATAAATGTTATTCAGATGTTCTTTCATCACAAACGGGATCTGATATCATCAGTTCTGACATTGCCCTTGCATCCACATTTGTCCTGTACAATACAGCCATTTCCGTATACGATACACCTTTTTCCCGGTATTCGCGAATCCTTTCCAACACATATTCCGCTTCCTGCACCGGATCTTTTACTTCCTGAACATGAACTGTCTCATCTGGTTTCCTGAATGCCTCTATCTTTTTTCAAACCGGATTTTATTATTTCCGATCACACGCAGAGCCCCTTTTACAATATATCCGCTGCTGCGATAATTGACATCCAGAAGGATCTGTCTGGCCTTTGGATAATCCTTCATAAATTCCATCATGATTCCCGGCTTTGCCCCTCTGAATCCATACACTGACTGATCATCATCCCCTACCACAAACAGATTGTCCTGAGGCGCCGCCAGCATCCATTGTACCACATCATATTGTGCCTGATTCACATCCTGAAATTCATCTACAAGAATATACTGAAATTTTTCCTGCCATTTTTTCAGGATATCCGGCCGTTTCATAAAAAGATCTCTGCACTGTATCAGCATATCCTCAAAATCAATTTTACGATATTTCTTTTTTGTCTCCTCATAGGTTCTGTACAGTTTGCGGAATTTCTCTGTCGTATATTTCACCGGCTCATATTCTTCAATATCCATACAGTTATTTTTTACATTTCCTATCTCGATCGCCAGTTCCTGCAGATAATCTTTTTCTTCATCTGCCTCCGGTTCCTGATCCCAGTCAATTCCGGGTAAAATTTCTCTTAATATCCTGTACTTTTTTCTTCATCCGATAAAAGATTCGACTGATTCAGGCGATACGCCCATTTCAAAATTCCATAATATATTCCATGAAATGTGCCGAATGTTACTGCATAAGAAGAAGGACCACATATACTTCGGGTCCTGTTTTTCATCTCCCAAGCCGCATACTTAGTAAAGGTAATGACCAGAATCTCTTCTGGCCTTACCTTATGCTTCATGATCAGATATTCTATTCTCTTTGCAATGGTAAGTGTTTTCCCGGAACCGGGACCGGCAAGGACCATACAAGGTCCTTCATGATGGGCGACTGCCTCTGTCTGAGCATGATTTAAACTCATAGAATCCCCTTTACTTGCTTAATAATTCAATTCCGTCTTTAATACGTTTTACAGATTCTTCTTTTCCAAGAATTTCCATAATCTCTGTTGCACCACCCGGCGTGCTCTGTTTTCCGGAAACTGCAGTACGGATTGGCCACATTACATATCCTACTTTCACGCCCTTCTCATCAACATACTTTTTAAGAAGTGCAAATAATGCATCATTGCTGTAATCTTCCTGAGCTTCCAGCAGCGGCAGAACTTCTTTTAATACTTCCAGTGAATTTTCTTCATTCGTTTTCATCTTTTTATGGCAGTACATAGCTGTATCATATTCCGGTACTGCTTCAAAGAAATCAATCTGTTCCTCGATATCCGGGAAAATCTCAATTCTTGATTTTACCAGTGCTGCAATTTTCTTCAGATCATAATCTTTTGTAATAACATCGCGGACATACTTCTCGGCTCTTTCATAAAACTTATCGAAGTCCATAGCCTTGATATATTCCCCATTCATCCACTTCAGTTTTCCAAGATCAAATACAGCCGGTGACTTGTTCATTCGATGGAAATCAAATGCTTTTACCAGTTCTTCCAGTGAGAAGATCTCCTGATTTCCTTCCGGTGACCATCCAAGAAGTGCTACGTAGTTTACAACTGCCTCTGTCACAAATCCCTGCTCGATCAGATCTTCGTAAGAAGAGTGTCCGCAACGTTTACTCAGTTTCTTATGGTTCTCATCTGTAATAAGCGGGCAATGAACATATACCGGTACATCCCATCCAAAAGCTTCATAAATCTTATTATACTTCGGTGCAGATGACAGATATTCATTACCGCGCACTACATGGGTGATTCCCATCAGATGGTCATCGATTACATTGGCAAAATTGTACGTCGGATATCCGTCTGACTTGATAAGGATCATATCGTCAAGTTCCTCATTCGGCTGTGTGATATCTCCGTAAATCTCATCATGGAATGTTGTTGTGCCTTCTGTAGGCATGTTAAAACGGATAACATGTGGTTTTCCCGCTGCGAGATTCGCCTCAACCTCTTCTTTACTTAAATGCAGGCAGTGCTTGTCATATACAACAATCTCTGTTCCGCCATCTTCATCTGAAACTTTACTCTTCAGCGATTCCAGACGCTCTTTATCGCAGAAACAATAATAAGCATCCCCCTGTTCAATCAGCTGTTTTGCATATTTCAGATAAATTCCCTGTGCATTACGTTCACTCTGTACATATGGACCTACTCCTCCATCTTTATCCGGACCTTCGTCGTGAACCAGTCCTGTTTCTTTCAGAGTATGATAAATAATATCCAGTGCTCCTTCCACGAAACGTTCCTGATCCGTGTCCTCAATCCGAAGAATAAAATCTCCGCCTTCATGCTTGGCAATCAAATAAGTATACAACGCTGTTCTTAAGTTTCCTACATGCATTCTTCCTGTAGGACTTGGTGCAAATCTTGTTCTTACCTTACTCATAACTATCATTATCTCCTGTTTCTTATTGTTTTTAAATGTATGAAATCTATGTATTACTACATACATTAGAACACTATCCGTCCTTTCATTGTAGCACAAGTCTGTAACTGACAGCAACCTTTTCTATCATATCTTTCCTTTTTGCTGTTTTTTGAGTTTTCTCTCGATCCAGTATTCTTTCTGGAAAACTTCTCTCGGAATAGATACGATACACACAATTCCAAGCACGATTGCAAAAGCCACTTTTACCGCTCCCAATCCTTTTACTGCTGCCATAGCAAGCTGATTGGTCACCAGATAATATGCCGTAAAATATATTCCGGCACCCGGTACTAACGTGATAATTCCCGAAATCAGAAAAATTGTAATAGGACACTTAAGCCGTACCGTCAACATTCTTGCCACCAGCACAGTACACACTGTTCCAATAAATGATGCTACCGCAACAGAACAATATACAGAAGCGAGCTTATATATCATCCAGCCCACCGATCCCGTAATTCCACATCCTATATAAAATCTTCTGGGCACCTGGAACATGACCGCATATGCTATCGTCCCGATAAACGAACACGCCAGATTTGCTACAATTTTTATGACCATCACAAAACGCCTCCCAACACATGATGATAAACCGCCAGAGCTGCCCCGACTCCGATTGCAATATATACAAATACCATGACCGCATCAATCATCTTCACTGTACCCGCCAGATAATCACTGTCCGCCAGATCACGGATTGCATTTACAAAAGCAAGTCCCGGTACCAATGGCATGATTCCGCCTGTTACAATTCCTTCCATCCGCAGATTTCCAAATGCCGGTATCTGCATTGCTGCCAACGCCATCGAAGCAATAATAATTCCTCCTACAATGTGAACCAGGATTTTGGAAATTCCGTATTTTTCTGCAAACAATGACCACGCAAACACGGCACAGCCGACAAAAATCGCCACAAACGCCTCCATCGGTGTTCCTCCCAACAGATATCCCAGTCCCCCAGCACTCAAACCTGCGGCTGCAATCTGATAGGATATCCTTTTTGTCGGCATTTTATTTATCTGTTTTAATTTTTTCCAGGCCTCTTCTATCCCTACATGCCCTGCAGCAATTTCTCTGGAAAGATCATTTACTTCCGCTACGATCCCCAGATGTGTAGAAGAAAGCGGTACTTGTTTAACTTTTGTATATAATTTTTTCTTTATCAGTTCCTGCACAAATAAAGAGTCCGTGACTCAATGTGAATAAATCTACATATTTCACTCCAAATCTATGACAGATCCGCATCATCGTCTCTTCCACACGAAAAATTTCTCCTCCGTTTTTCAGAAGCATCCGTCCTGCTTCCATCGCGAGATTGATCACACGTTTTGTATCAATCTCAGACATCAGTTCTTTTTTCAGATATTTCTCATCTTCATCGGAAAATCCGCATTTTTCGCAAAATTCCATGATGTCCAGGCAACGTTCCTTCTTCATATATACCCAGTCATACTGCGCACAGTAATGTTCACATATATAATGTATCATATATCTGCCGTAACCTTTTCCCTGATCCTTTTTTTATGGTTACGATATTCTTAATCTCACATTTCTTTTCTTCTGAAAATATCACTATACAAAGTGTGCGGAGCTTTCCGTGTTCTTCCAGTAAGAACAGTTCTCCTTTTTCCCAGCAATTTTCGAATTCTGGATTCATCCGGGTCACCAGCTCGAAGTAATTCTATATAATCTTCTTTCCCGTCTGTCACCTGTCGAATATTCATTTTTCGTTCTGCTCCTTTTTTGATTCTTGACCCTGCCTATTATAACACCTGTCATTCTAAAATCCTAGAGCATTTTTTTCCGCAAAAAGATGTGCTTTTCGCACACCCTTTTACCCAAATTATATCATCTTCCATTCGGCCGGCTTATAAGTTCTCCTTCCTTGTTGTAAAGCATCCCATCCCGGCTTTCATACACCGGATTATCCGGTGCAACTTCAATATACATAAGTCCGCCTATCTTCTCCAATACTCCTGGTGCAACAAAAGTAATATTCGCCGGAATATAGACTTCTACCGCATCCGGAATTCCATCCAGTGCATGTTCTCCTATTCCGCTGCATCTTTCATCTGCCGGAAAGATGATCATCCCATCACACAGAATCAGATCCAGATTCTCATATCCTTCTATCACGCCTTCTGAATTCACCTTAAAGCCTTCCAGGTTCAACAAGTCGTCTGTCATTGGTTCTCCTGCAGGTTCTCCTGCAGGTTCTTCTGTTATTTTTCCTGTTATAGATTCCGGGACACTCTTATCCGTAACTGTTTCCTGCGTTATGGTCTCTGTTTTCGCGGAGTCCATATTTGCCCATGCAGCTTTCCCGTCTTTTGCTTCCGGAACACCTTTTACTTCCGGAATTATTTCTTCTGTTTCCGTCGGTCTTATTACATCCTGCATATGAAGTGCTATAATAAAGTTGTAACAGAAGTGGCTAATAAGATATAATCATCTTACAGAGAAAAGAGGAAGTATTATGTCACAAAGTTACACACCTGAATTTAAAAAGAAAATCGTTCGCCTTCATATCGAAGAGGGACGTACTTACAAAAGCATCACTGCAGAGTATGGTGTATCAAAAGCCAGTATCTCCAAATGGTGTGCTGAATTTAGCGAAGAATGCCATACAAAAGCCCAGCAGAATCCAGATGCTCCTAATGATCTGGAACTTATGAAAGAAAACCTCCGTCTCCGATTAAGGAATTGGAAGAAGCTTAGAAAAAGGAGAACTCTTCTTAAAAAAAAGAAGGCGGATTCTTCGCAAAGGAAATCGATTAGAGGCTTATCGATTTAGATTTTTGCAAGTCAGTGGATGTGACGCAGAGTATGAGCAAAGCAGGTTATCCCTATGACAATGCACCGATGGAGCGTTACTTCAATACACTGAAGAATGAATGCACAAATCTGTATGAGTTCAAAACAGAGGAAGAACTCTACCAAGCAGTGGAGGAATTTTCCTATGTCCACTACAATCATGTACGCCCGCATAGCTCCAACGGTTACCGTACGCCATATCAGGCACGAATCGCAGGATAAAAAGGGCTGCCCGAGCAGATTGCTTGATTACTCAAAATCGGAACGGTTAGCTTTTGTCAAGGGCAAAGCTGCGACAGCGGTGTGAAACACCCTTGATGAAATCTGACAGTTCCGATAGATTCCAAACTGCAATCCACCGATTTTATTAGCCATAAGTGTTACAAAAATGCTTGACCACAACAATCTTTTTAGCAGTTTCTTTATATCCTTTTTATACGTTGATTTCCGCTGTTACGCCAAGGATTTCCTTATTTGCTTCCAGCATCGGATTTACCACATTATTCAGATATGCCTCCACCTGTACCGGTGCACGTCCTACATATTTGGCAGGATCCATTGTCTTCTGCAATTCTTCCAGTGAAAGGTTGAATGCCGGATCTGCTGCGATCAGTTCAAGCAGGTTATTATCCAGTCCTTTTTCTTTTACATTACGTCCTGCTTCCATAGATAATTCACGGATTCTCTCATGAAGTTCCTGTCTGTCTCCACCGGCTTTTTACAGCGTCCATCATGATGTTCTCTGTAGCCATGAACGGAAGTTCTGACATAAGTCTCTTTTCAATAACTTTCGGATATACAACCAGTCCGTCTACTACATTCAGACACAAGTCCAGAATACCGTCAATTGCAAGGAATCCTTCTGGTACGCTGAGACGTTTGTTTGCTGAATCATCCAGTGTTCTTTCAAACCACTGTGTCGCAGAAGTGATTGCCGGGTTCATGGCATCCACCATCACATATCTGGAAAGTGAAGCAATTCTTTCACTTCTCATTGGGTTTCTCTTATATGCCATTGCAGAAGATCCAATCTGTGTCTTCTCAAACGGTTCTTCAATCTCTTTCAGATGCTGAAGGAGACGGATATCATTGGACATCTTATGGGCACTTGCTGCGATACCTGCAAGTACATTCACAACCCTGGTATCTACCTTACGTGAATAAGTCTGTCCTGATACCGGATAGCAGGTCTCAAATCCCATCTTCTTGGCGATCATCGGATCAATCTTGTCGATGGTCTCCTGATCTCCGTCAAAGAGTTCCAGGAAACTTGCCTGTGTTCCTGTCGTTCCCTTAGATCCAAGAAGTTTTAAGCTTCCCTTCACATATTCCAGATCTTCAAGATCCATCATAAATTCCTGCATCCAAAGCGTTGCTCTCTTACCTACTGTAGTAGGCTGTGCAGGCTGGAAATGTGTAAATGCCAGTGTCGGAAGATTCTTGTGTTCATCTGCGAACTTTGCAAGTTCGGCGATCACATTGATCAGTTTCTTTCTGACGATCTCCAGTGCTTCTGACATCAGGATGATATCTGTATTATCACCTACATAGCAGGAAGTTGCTCCAAGATGGATGATTCCTTTTGCCTTCGGACACTGTTTTCCATATGCGTATACATGAGACATTACATCATGGCGAACTACTTTTTCTCTTTCTTTTGCCACATCATAATTGATGTCATCTGCATGTGCTTTTAATTCCTCAATCTGTTCATCTGTAATATCAAGTCCCAGTTCTTTTTCCGTCTCCGCAAGAGCGATCCAGAGTTTTCTCCATGTGCGGAATTTCATATCCGGCGAAAAAATGTACTGCATCTCTTTACTTGCATATCTTTCTGAAAGTGGACTTGTATATCTGTCGTTACTCATACTCATAATCTCCTTCATCAATTCTTCTACCTGACTATACCTGTTTTTTATTCAAACGCCAGTGAAATATCTCTTCCCGGTACTTCCATCGGGTAATTTCCCGTGAAGCATGCATCACAGAATGCCAGATCTCCAACCATATCTTTCAGCTTTTCAACTTCCATATATCCAAGCGAATCTGCCCCGATCATCTCACGGATCTGTTCCGTTGTATGAGAATGTGCGATCAACTGTTCATTTGAAGGCACATCTGTTCCGAAATAACATGGATGTAAGAACGGCGGGGAACTGATTCTTACATGCACTTCCTTTGCTCCGGCCTTCTTGAGCATCTTAATGATATTCGCACAGGTTGTTCCACGTACAATAGAATCATCCACCATAACAATACGTTTTCCTTTTACAACCTCTTCAATTACATTCAGCTTAATCTTTACACTGCTTTCTCTCTGGCTTTGTTTTGGCTTAATAAATGTTCTTCCGACGTAACTGTTCTTATGGAATGCCATTCCATATGGGATACCAGACTGTTCCGAATATCCTTTTGCCGCAACCAGTCCGGAATCCGGCACGCCAACAACCAGATCAGCGTCTACCGGATACGACTCTGCCAGTGCCTTTCCCGCAACAATTCTTGCATGATAGACATTTACATTATCAATCACACTGTCCATTCTTGCGAAATATATATATTCAAAAATACATCTTGCCTGCTTCTTCGGATCGATCGCCATGGATTTATCCGATTTCATTCCATGTTTTGTGAAGCTTACAATTTCTCCAGGCTCTACATCTCTTACGAATTCTCCGCCAACGGCAGCAACCGCACAGCTTTCGGAAGCAAGGAAATATGTATTATCTCTCTTTCCGATACAGAGCGGTTTCAGTCCGAACGGATCTCTTGCTCCGATCAATTTTCTCGGCGAGGTAACAACCAGCGCATATGCACCTTTGATCTTCTTCATCGCATTTTTCACCGCGTCTTCTGCCTTCTTTACATTCAGACGTTCTCTGGCAATATGATATGCAATCACTTCAGAATCAATCGTTGTCTGGAAAATTGCGCCTGTGTACTCCAGTTCATGGCGAAGCTCGATTGCATTGGTCAGGTTACCATTATGTGCGATCGCAAGAATTCCTTTCACATAATTAATAACCAGCGGCATCGCATTTTCTGCTCTGGAACCGCCCGCCGTCGAATATCTGACATGTCCGACACCAAGATTTCCCTTCAGTTCCTGAAGCGACTCTTCATCGAATACTTCATTTACCAGTCCAAGGCCTTTCTTGGAATGTACTTTTCTCTCTCCATATGTATCCGTCACCGCAATACCACAGCTTTCCTGTCCTCTGTGCTGCAAAGCAAATAAACCATAATATACAGATGGTGCTACATCTCCTCCATCCATATCATATGCTCCGAATACACCACATTCTTCACCCATACCTGTTGTTACTTTTTCAAATTCACTCATAAATGCAGACTCCATTCTTTTCAAATTTTTCATTTGTCAAAACTGTCTTTAAAAAGCATTTTTGCTATATTAGTATAATACAAGGCAGAAGGAAAAGCAATATTTCCACCTGCCTTGTACTCGTACCGATACATTATTTATAGCGCACCTTTTAATAAGTTCTACTTATAATTGTGTTTTATTCATTAGAATTTTAGCATGCAATCTCTTTTGAACGCATGACGATTAATCATTGAATTTCCCCAGAAATTCTTTCATTCTTTCATTAGATGAATCAAATACCTCCTCCGGCGTTCCTTCCACTGCGATCACTCCCCCGTCCATAAAAATCACATGATCAGATACATTTCTCGCAAAATTCATCTCATGGGTGACAATTACCATCGTCATATGTTCCATTGCAAGTTCACGAATAACCTTCAGAATCTCTGCGGTAAGTTCCGGATCTAATGCCGACGTCGGCTCATCAAAGAACAAAATGTCCGGATTCAGCGCAAGTGCTCTCGCAATCGATACACGCTGCTGTTGTCCGCCCGATAACTGACATGGATATGCATTTTCCTTATCGGAAAGTCCCATCTTCTTTAAAAGCTCTCTTGCTTCTTTATAAACCTCTTCTTTCTTACGCTTCTGCACTTTGATCGGCGCATCTGTAATATTCTTCATCACCGAATAATGCGGGAACAGATTAAAGTTCTGAAATACGAGTCCGAATGTTCCTTCGTAATGAATCTCTCCCGCATCCGCAGTCTCAAGTCCTGTCGCACACCGAAGAAGTGTCGATTTACCGGAACCCGACGGGCCGATAATACCCAGAACTTCTCCCTTTTCTACCTTTAGAGAAATGTCTTTCAGAACTTCTACTCCATTAAAGCTTTTTTAATATTTTTCATTTCAAGCAGACTCATGGTCTATTCCTCCTAATGGTAATAATTCAATTTTTCTTCAATCTTCTCCATGATCATCGCAACCAGCAGGTTGAACACATAATAGAAGATACCGGCCGCGATATATGGAACCATAGAGGTCTGTGCCGCTGCGATTTGCTTTGCCATAGTAAACATCTCAGTTACCGCCAATACAAATGCAAGTGAAGTATCTTTTTACCAATGTAATGATCTCATTCGTCACGGCAGGCAGAATATGTTTACACACCTGTGGAAATACAATACGGAAAAATGTCTGACCTTTCGAATACCCAAGCACCTTTGCCGCTTCATACTGTCCCACCGGAATTGCTTCAATTCCGCCTCTGTAAATCTCTGCAAAATATGCCGCATAATTAATTGCAAAACCAATCAGTACTGCTGTCATACGATATCCTGTGGAAATTCGCATTCCAAACAGATAATAAGGTCCGAAATACACCACCATAAGTGCAAAGCATCAGCGGTGTTCCTCTCATAATTGATATGTATAATTTTGAAATCCATCTGACCGGTGCGATCTTCGACATTCTGCCGAATGCAACTACCAGTCCAAGAGGCAGCGAAAAGAGTAATGTCAGGATAAATATCTCTGCCGAAATCCACATTCCTCCACCAAGCTCTCTTATCTGTTCCTAACTCCATCTGTTACATCCTCCAGTTCTTTCAAGCGAGTAAAAGAGCCAATCCCTCCGGGGTTGGCCCCTTCATTTTACTTACCGTTCTTTCCTATACAAAGAGCTCCCGGAACTCCGTAATCTGCATATTTTTTCTGCAATCTTATCCACTGTTCCGTCTTCTGCCATTTCATCCAGTGTCTTCTGGACTTTATCTTTCAGCTCTGTATTTCCTTTTTTTGAATCCAACCGCATACTGTTCAGATGAAATTTCTTTATCCAGGATCTTATAATCATCCGGATTTTTTCTTGAATTCACCTGATAGTTCGCAACTCCGATATCCATTGCAATTGCATCGCATGCACCAGATTCCAGATCCATGAATGCTGTATTATATTCAGCAACCTGATTCAGATCTGCAAATGTTGCCGCCAGATCTTTCTGATCCCCTTCCAGTGCCGCAAGTGCGGAAGAATCCGTCTGTACTTCCACATGCTTTCCTTTCAGCCCGGCAAAATCATCAATACCGGAATCACTTCTGACTACTACAACCTGCTTGTTATCAATATATGGATCTGACCACGTGTAATCATCTTCACGACCGTTCATAGTAAATCCATTCCAGATACAGTCTATCGTCCCAGAATTCAGTTCCGCGTCCTTGGAATCCCAGTCAATTGGCTGTTTTACCAGTTTCCAGTTGTTTCTGTCACATACCTCCTGTGCAAGATCGAGGTCGAATCCAACATATTCTCCGCTGTCGTCTTTATATCCATATGGCGGGAAAGAAGCATCAAATCCAACGATCAATGTATCATCATCATTCTCTACCTTTGCTTCTTTTGACGATTTCTTCCCATTATCAGATGAACCGGAATCTTTACTTCCACATCCTGCCAATACCGTTGTAGCTGCCATTGGCGTAACAAGGAGCAGTACTAATCTCTTTTTTCATTACATATATCCTCCTGTATTCCTTTTTTTACGTGTGCCAAACAGCCACTACACTCTTTTTTATCAGTTTAGCAGTTGATTACTTTATCACACTAAAATCTTTGGATATATTATCATATTCTGCGGTGTTTGTCAATCCTGCGGTATTCCTTTTTCCATTCTTCCAGCTTTTCTTCCGGAATATCCAGACCAATTTCTTTTTTAGTCTGGTCTATTTCATTCTGTATCACAGTATCAAGACTTAGAAGCACCGGATTCCCCGACAACAACTTAATATATTCTTCATGAGGAAGCGCTCTGTAGCAGCTATAGAGATATGCTTTTAACATATCCGGCTGTTCACATATCTTATACGCTTCCTGATAAGCTTTTGCAGCCTCTTTATACAAAAAAAAACTGATGCCCGTATGCTCGCCCCCATACTCGCATATACACGCCCATAAAACTTCTTATCTACCGATTCATCCCAATCTCTGTTAATAATAGACTGATATACAAGAATCGCCGATTCATATTCTTTACTGTTCTGTAAGCTGTCCGCCTTATATTTTTCTTTTTCTACATCTCTCTGTGACTGCAGCTGCTCCAGAACACTTTGCATTTTGTGGATCTCAGCTGCCGCATATATATATTAGATTCTTTCAGAATCGTAAGTACAAATTCTTCCATGGAACCATTTTCCCGGAGAAGTCTTCGAAGTTCGGATGACAATTCCGGAAGTTCCAGTTCATCACCAATCCATCTGCATAATCGTTCGTTCACAATTGTATAATCAATCAGATACAAATTATTGCAGATGTAATAGCACAATTCTTCGATTGTATAAATCCGCATGTGCACCCTGGATATTTCGAAAGGTCTTTTGGCCCGTTTTTTATGACAAAGAATTAAACTGCCCATTGATACCTCCTAAATGTAATTCCTTTTCTACAAAAAGTCTGATGCCGGATAGAACTCGCCAAATCCCACATCTTTGAAACGAAGTCTGCACGTACGCTCATCCAGAAACATCACTTCTATCTGAAGCCTTAACGAATAATCCGTACGTTCCGGAAGTCCTTCCAAAGAAACAGTTTCCACTTTAAGATCTCCTCCATCCAGTGACTCTATATGAATCTCAATATCAGATGTATCTTCCAGTATTACTTCCCACTGTCCGTCAGCTTCATACCAATGTGTTCCCCATGCAACGATCGGATACCAGCCTTCCTGCCCCGCAATACGCATGCGCAGACAAATCTGTTCTGTCATCTTCGTCCCATCAAGATAAATCGGTCCATCGTCATAAGGGTCTGCATAACGCATGGACGAATAGCAGGCACCTTTACTGTAAAGATTATTTCCGAGAAAGGCCCTTCTTCCGTTACATAACACCTTCAGAGAATTCGGATACCAGTTATTTTCAAACCCCTCCCCTGTCAGATAAACCGACGATACTACTTTTTTATCAAACACATTCTGAATAAATGATTTAAAGCTTTCATCGGCATCCTTCGCCTTGTCCACATTCAGCACAGGATAAATAGCCTCAAGTTCCCTCATATGTGCATTGGCAACTTCTTCTACTGTTACGAACATGTCTCTGCTTTTTGTGCTCACTGTATTCAGGCGTCTGAGCATATATGCACGTATCTCCTGTGCATCGCAGTAGAATAACGCCGATTCATACTGCCACAGTTCTTTTGGCTGATAGAACATATACTGGCAAAAGCTTTCCTTATAATCCTGTACGAACACACACTCTCCGGGCACACCTATATGTTTACCGATCCCCTTTAACATCTTTGACATATCCACATTCGTATATGGAACAGAAAATGTAATATAATCAATCTTTTCAAACTTTTTCAGCATCAGACTGACAAATTTGGCAAGGAGCCATACTCCGTCATGTATCTTTTCTCCTACACGTACTTTTTTTTTTCTTTTCACGGCCTTCCGGAACAGATGTGTGACAATGTCTCCTTCTCCTGCTTCTTTTAATCGTTTTGCTTCCTGTCCGTAAACCCATCGGTCTTTATAATATCCCAGTATCAGAGGAATCTGATAATTGTCACCTGCCTCCATCGTTTCCGGCTCTTCTTTATTCTCATCATAGTAGCTGATCTGACAGCTTTTTTCATTCAGATCAACTCCCCAGAATACTTCCTTTTTTCATTATCATCTCCTCCTTTCTTCATTAATATATCTTAAATATCTGATTCGCCATCTGTTCTTCTTCCTCGAATTCCAGCATAGCTTTTTTGCGTTCTGCCTCAGAGTCCATACCTGTCATTTCATTCAACTGCTGATATTTTCCCGCGTAAATGCGTTCTTTATCAGTTTCCAGTGTCTTCTTATCTGTAGTGATCAGTTCTCCGTTTCCGGACTCCTGGAAATAATAGCTTACAGACTCATCATTATAAAGTACAAACTGCTTTTACATAAAGATTCTCATATACAGGCATCATGGCTTCTGCTCTGTATCCAAGTTCTTCTCTTTCTTTTTGCTTCATCTTATAGTACAGCCTTACCTTTCCTCCCGGCTTACAACGATATGCTGCCATAACCTTATTATAAAGCTGTACTTCTCTTAACCATTCTTCCGGATATTTCAGGTAATATGGGAATACCAGCTGTTTTTCACACATTTCTCTTATTACCTGATGAAGAACCGCCGCCATTTCCTCAGAATATTCTTTATCTGAATAATACTTCAAAGAGTGCAATCTTACATACATCCGGCAGATCTTCTTTCTCTTCACATTCGTTTGCAATTATTTCAAATACACATTTTCCAGATTACGTCCGTATACGATATATTCTCTGGATACATATGCAAGATATGCCTGCTTCAGGCGGAAATATACATTATCCGACAGATAATAATCTTCAAATATATGCTCTTCTTTATATAACGTCTCTGCAAATACCATCTGAGTGATAATTCTTTTCGCTGACCTTATATGATGGCACACCATACTGCTTCAGCACTTTCCACAGCCGTTTCATATCACCGATTGCGCCGCAATAATACTCCGCCAGATATGTCAGTGTCACTTTATCATACTGGCCGCGTCTGAACATCTCAAACGCAAGATAACTTAGAAAATCATCTTCTGTATAATTTTCTTCTCTGATCCTCCGGCTGCATACCAGAAATACATCTTTATCATCAAATGCATCGATTCCATTTTTGCCAGAATCTTATCATAATCTGGTTTTTCTTTTTTCCGGCTCCTGATTCCAGAATCCCGTAGATGCCGCATACTTTCGGCACATATCTACAAAACGTGGTTCATAGAACAGACGCTTGGTCTCATACGGAATCGAATCCGTATAGTGTCTTCCCTCCACAGACTCCCAGACAATTCTTGATTCCTTGTCATACAGATATATAATTGCCCCCTTCTTCTCGTCATAAGGAATACGCTGACGGACAGAGCCGTCCTTTTCAATAACCAGAACACACTTCATACCACGTACTTTTGTTCTTACTTCATAGGAATAACAAATGTCACGCATCGCCTCCATACGCTCCGCAGACATCTCATCTTCTTTGCAGAAACGTTTATATAAAGTGCGCAGTGATTCTGTAATATGGCGCTTCATCAATTGTTCCCATGTAAATGCTACCATCTGTTCCCGGTAATTCAGATACAGATCTCCGGCCTGTTCCTCATGAATCACAAGACTTGCATAGAGATATGCCGCTTTTTTATAATCCAGTGCATTTCCATGCATAAAATACAATACCAGTGATTTTGGAAGCGGTCCGTGTGCACTGTCCTCATCAATTGTCATCATATAGTATTCATAAAGCTGTGCGATCTTAAGATCCGAATCTACTGCCTTCTGATACCAGAAGAAATACTTTTTCTCTGTTTTATTTCCTTTGATCAGAAGTGTACAGATTGTATTAAGGATCATCGGTTCATCGTACATCTTATAGATTCTTTCCAGGATTCTGAAAAGATTATCACTGTATTTCTTCTGCTGGCTGGCAAAATTTGAAATATAAAGGGCCAGTTCTTTTGTCATCATCCGGTATTTTGTAGCAAAATTCAACACCTGTATCTCGAATGTTCCGAGCTTTTAAGAAGCGTTGGCTTTTCCTGATAACACAGATATGCTTCCAGATAGAACATAACCGAATGAATTCCATATTCAAACTGTTGTTCCAGAACTTCCAGACGTTTGTACGGATTTTTTATAGCGTGTATCCAGATTCAGGATCATATAAAAGCAGCCCCCAGGAATCCTGATGACGCATATATGTCTTTCCAACCTCATCCAATACCCGTTCTTCATAATTCACGTCTCCACGGATTTTTGCAGTCAGGTAAAGATAATAACAGTTTGTCAGTGGATCTTTCCCAATCGCAAACCGGTTATAATTATAATTCTCCAGAATCCATTTGGCTTCTTCTATCTTCTCTCCAAGCAGATAAATATTAGCCAGCATGAGCTGGTATACCTCATTGAGTGGTTCTAATTTGCGAAGTGTAACCATCTTCTCGATCGCACTGTCCACCCAATGATCTCTGCTTACTCTTCCTGCCATATAGCCTACATATTCTTTTTACGATCTGTGCCATCAGAAGTTCCGGCATCCTGTGATCTTCGTCATATTCCTGATTCTGCAGTACTTCCACTTCATATGTCAGTGTCTCATACGGTGTCACAAATTTCAGTGCTCCGTAATTGCGTCCTCCATGAAGCTTCTCTGCTCTTACCACATATTCTATCTCATGTGCATTTCCCACAAAATCTTCTGTACTGATTTCCGGTCTTGATACCCGGATAAAATCTCCTACTGTCTCAATCTTGATCGGCATATATCCCCAGGTATTCTTCATCAGAGTCAAAGTTCCTTTCGTTGACTCAGTCAGATCTTCAAACAGCATTCCTTCTCCCTGCAATGTCAGGAAAATGCATTCTTTCTGCTTGATTCCCACCATGAATTCTTCCATCGCCTGCTCACCGAGAGACCATTTACGCATATTGTCATAAAGATAGAAAGTACGTTCATTTTCATATTTTAAAATCTCATAGAATTCTTTAGACCGGAATAATCTTCCTGCTTCCGAAAAATCTTTGATCGCAAGTTTTCGGAAATCATCTGTGCTTTGTACTTTTCCATACGTTGTCATCACATATGGTTTTTCTATAATAGCTGTAAACGACAGTTCATATTCACCACCGCTGCATACGATCGTAAATTTACCTTCTTCTACATGTCCCGGACGAAGCCCACGTCCGTCATATGTAAACTCAACCCTCGACGGATTTCCCTCGAATCCCTGGTCCTTAAAATGAACACGAAAAGAAGACGAGTAAACGAGTCCTCGTATTCTGCCTTCATTATTCGCCCTCATTGTAAAACTTCCCCTGTATACTTCCCCTTCACCTATAATGAGCACCAGATTCGTCTCATCGAATATAACATCAGGTCGTATCAACTGAAAGTCGCCTTTTGAAAATTTTTGGATTTTATTTTTCAAGTCCTACACCTGCTTCTTTCGTTGCTTTTTTCTTAAAAAACATACTATAATAAATTATAGCATTGTTTGTCAACGAATGGCAATGCCGGAAAGAGAAAATATCAAAATTGTGTCGATAGGATGGAAAATTATGAAAAAAAACCAGAATTTCACGGAAGCGATCTGGAAAAGATCGCAGATTATTATCACCTTGATAAGGAAAAAGATTGTTTTGTTCGGCGCCAATGTAAACCCGCTCGGATTATCCGGGCAGGTAAAAAAGATCTCGCAGAACATCTGGATATCATCAGCAGTTATCCAGACAGAGATTATACAGATCTGAAAAAAAGCAATTCTTTGCATATACCAATACCTCGCCGGAACATATTGTTGTCGGAAATGGTTCTACGGAGCTTATCTCACTTCTGATCAGCCAGCGCGCACCAAAAAGAGCGCTGCTTCTGGGACCGACCTATTCCGAATATGCAAGAGAGCTGAATCTGGTCGGCGGAACACTGGAATATTATAATCTGAAAGAAGAACAGGATTTCAGACTGGATATTTCCGATCTGACCGATACACTGAAAAGTGATATTGATCTTCTGATCATCTGTAATCCGAACAACCCGACCTCTTCAGCCATCAGTACCGCTGATATGAAAAAGCTGTTAACCGTATGCCGGTCACTTGGTATCTTCGTTATGATCGATGAGACTTATATCGAATTCGCACCGGAAGGCACTTCCCTCTCTGCAGTTTCTCTTGTACCGGAATTCGACAACTTCATGGTCATCCGCGGTGTATCCAAGTTCTTCGCCGCACCTGGACTTCGCTTTGGTTATGGTCTCACCAGTAATCAGGCATTTCTTCAGACACTTCTTACCCACCAGAATCCGTGGAGCCTGAACAGTATCGGGGCTTACGCCGGTGAACGGATGTTGAAAGATACCGATTATATTCAGAAAACCTGGTCTCTCATTGATTCTGAGCGCACCAGAATGTGCACAGAGCTTTCCGGACTGGATACCGTAAAGATTTACCCAGCTTATGCCAACTTTGTTCTTGTAAAGATCTTAAAAGAAGGACTCACTTCTCGATGTCTTTGAAAAGGCGATTCACCAGAATCTCATGATCCGGGACTGTTCTTCTTTCGAAAGCCTGAACGGAGAATATGTACGGTTCTGCATTATGAATCCAGAGGATAATGACCGGCTGCTGGATGTATTCCGTTCATTATAATCAATGCAGAGAACCTGCCACTGGCAGCTTCTTCCGAATGCATGGCAATACAAACACCTGTCTGCGGCCCGGTATCATTCCTGAAATGATCCAAGTTACAGACAGGTGTTTTTCATATTTTCCAATATTATTTTTTAAGATCAATGCCATAAAGGTAAGTTCTTCATCACCGGTGTTCTTAATTCCATGTGCATCTCCGTCTTTACACAGGAACAGATCGCCAGGATTTGCCGGCTGTTTTTCACCGTTATCGTCATAAGTTCCGTGTCCGGTCAGAATAAAGTAAGACTCCGTCTCACCATGATGATAATGGTATCCTACTTCACATCCCGGATCCAGATGAATCTTGGCATACATCTTACATGCTTCTCCAACTTCTTCCGAAGTAACCATTGCTTCTCTTACAATATAACCGTCTCCGCCATTTACATGTTCCACTTTTACCAGTTCTCTTTCGCCTTCTCTTGTCATTTTTAAGTTCCTCCTTGATTCGTAAAACATTCTAAAACAACAATACAACCTGAAAGATACAAAGTCAATGGTAAACCCTTAATCTTAATTCACGATCCGGTAATATTCTTTCGCAGTTATGCTGTAAACGATGATATAGAATACCGCAAACACCGCTATCGTAATGATTGTGCATACCGCAAACAACGATACATTCGTAAGATTTAATACTCCCAGAATTTTTGTCATTACTTTAAAGGCTACTGCAACATGGATCACTGCTACAACCAACGGCAGGAAGAATACGCTTAAGACCTGGCTTCTGATGGAGCGCTTCACTTCTTTTTTACTCATACCAACCTTCTGCATGATCTGGTAACGCTCCCCTGTCATCATAGCCTTCGATATCTGCTTATAATAAATGATCAGTACCGTTGCCATAATAAACATACTTCCCAGATAGATTCCAATAAAGAACAATCCGCCGTACAATTCATAAAAAGAAGAACGGCTTAACATACGGCTTTCCATCGTTCCATCCGGAAACTTTTCATAAAATTCGTTCTGTATCTGTTCCAGTGCCTCTTTTTGTTTTCCGTCATCTCCCTTCAGGTTGAATTTATCTGCATAAGAAAATGACTCGATACGTTCAATCTGCTCTGCATTTGCAAATACAATGTATAATGTCTTATACATTTCTGCCGTGCTCTTCGGCTGGCTCGTCATCTCGGACAGTTCTTTTTTCACCTGATAGTTCTGTCCTGCAATGTTTATCTGTTTTTTTCCACATTTGCCGTTCGTGGTATAGGTCAGTATTTCCTGTTCCTTTAACGAAACATTCTGTTTTTCTATCCGGTTATACTCTTCCTGTGTGATCATCTCTACATAGTAAAAATGATTGTCCGGATAGTACTGCTCTACCTTTTCCAGATTATTTCCTTTCAAAACCGCATTCATACTGCCATATCTGTACCGGACTCTGTCTGTTATTTTTACCCCTGCTTTCTCACATTGTTCTTTTATCAGTCTCTGAAGAGTCTCTTCATTATTTGTATCGGCTTCATTGCAGACAATTGAAACATCTCTCGGAAAACGTGAGTCCAGGATATCTTCCATTCCCGCATACAAAGATACCGTTGTGGATACCATAACCAGCACCATCGTACTTAACACACAGATGTTCGCAAGTCCCGCTCCGTTTTGTTTCATACGATAGATCATGCCTGATACACTGGTAAAATGCTTTGGATTATAATAATAAGCTTTATTTTTCCGGAGTATTTTCAATACCACAATGCTTCCGGCAATAAAAAGTGCATAAGTTCCAATAATCACACAGACCACTGCAACAAAGAATTTCAAAAGTGCTTCTAACGGTGCCTCTGTTGTAAGTGCAATCCAGTAGCCATTGCCAAGTGCCGCCACACCGACGATCACAAGCAGCCATCTGCTCTTCGGCTCTTTCTCCCCTGATTGCCTCCGTGCAGAAGTTCCACCGGATTCACCAGCTGTATCTGTAAAATGTTATATAAATACGTCAGAAGAAAAATTCCTGCAAATAATATGACAGTCTGTACAATTGCAGTCCCATTGACCGAAAACTGCATATCTACGCTGTTGTGCAGAATCTTAAGAAGCAGCAGATACATCAGTTTCCCAAATATTATTCCAAACACCAGACCGCCAAGAATACTGATTCCCGCCGTCAGGATCGTCTCAACTGCCATCATTCGTGCAATATGCCGCTTTCCCATTCCAAGAATATTGTATACTCCGATCTCTTTCTTTCGTCGTTTGATCAGGAAACTATTCGTATAGAACAGAAAAATCACTGCAAATACAATGATCACACCCGTTGCATACTGAAGACATATCTTCAATGTATTCTGGGTAATACCTTTCCCCCCTGCTCAGTGCGTCAATGATATAGAACATCATGACGGTCAGAACACCTGTAAAGATATAGGGTACATAGGTCTTACGGTTATTCTTAAGATTGGTCACAGCAAGTTTTTCATAGATGAAATTATTCATCCTCCTCACCTCCTGTGGTAAGAATCTTCAGCGTATCTGAAATTCTTTCATACATTTCTTCGTTCGTAAGATTCCCCCTGTAAAGCTGATGGAATACTTTTCCGTCCTTGATAAAAAAGCACCCTTTTCGCACTACTCGCCGCTTTCACACTATGTGTCACCATAACAATCGTCTGACCATCCTGGTTAATCGTTGTAAAAAGATTCATCAGACTGTCTGCCGCTTTCGAATCCAGTGCTCCCGAAGGTTCATCGGCAAGAATCAGCTGTGGTTTCGTGATCAGAGCTCTTGCAATTGCAGCTCTTTCTTGTTTCTGCCCACCGGACACCTCATATGGATATTTCTCCAGTAGTTTTTCAATTCCAAGTTTTCTGCAATCGGTTTTAATCTCTTTTCCATCTCCGGATATTTCTTTCCGGATAATACCAGTGGCAGGAATATATTATCCTTTAATGAAAATGTATCTAACAGGTTAAAATCCTGAAATACAAAGCCGAGATTCTGACGTCTGAAAGTTGCGATCTCTTTTTCTTTTAATTTCCCCAGATCCCTGTCTTTTAAATAAACCTTTCCTTCTGTCGGTTTATCAAGTGCCGCCAGAATATTCAGCAAAGTCGTCTTTCCCGATCCAGACTCTCCCATGATTGCAACATATTCCCCGCATTCTACCGTAAAATTCACATCTCTTAAAGCCTCTACCTGATTGCTCCCAAAACGAGTCGTATATATCTTCTTCACATTTTTTACTTCCAGTAATGACATAAGTTTTTTTCTTCCTTTCTTTTTTAAGATTTCTTCTTTACGGTATCTATTATAAAAAAGAGGAAATATCCTGCCATCGAAGCATGTGACATTTCCCCTGTTTAATCTTACATTCCTGTAAGGTTTTCTCTTTTTGTCTAATCGTTATTCCGGATTCCATTCTTTCCTTGTCAGTTCCAGATATACACGGGTTCCTTTTCCCACCTCTGAATCAATCCATATCTTATGTCCCATCTTATCCATGATCTTTTGCAAAGATACAGTCCAATCCCGGTAGACTTCTTATCTGCTCTTCCATTATATCCGGTAAACCCTTTTTCAAATACTCTAGGAAGATCTTCTGCCTGAATACCGATTCCATTATCCTCGATCACCAGACACTCCCTGTCCTCTTTTTTTCTTCCAGACAGATTCTGATCTCGCCGCCATTCTTTGTGTATTTCAAAGCATTAGACAGAATCTGTTCTGTCACAAACTCCAGCCATTTTTTCATCTGTAAGAACTATTCGTTCCACCGGCCGGTAATCCAGACGGATCTTCTGAAGAATAAACATCTGAGAATATTTCCGGACAGATTGTTTCAGAATCTTATCTAAAGATACCTTCTCAAACTGCAGATCCCCGGACATATCTTCCATGCGGAGATACGTCAGCACCATCTCCACATACTGTTCCATTTAAAAAGTTCCATCTTCATCTCTTTTAATTCCGGCAGTGCCGGGTTTTCATCTTCCACCGATTGCAGCAATATGTGCATCGCAGCGATAGGTGTCTTGATCTGATGCACCCACATACCATAATAATCACTTAAGTCCTGGCCTTTGATTCTTGCCTCTGATTTCAACTCCAGAATCTTTTCGTCAAAGATCCCCAGTAATTCCTGATAATCCAGTTCCAGAAGATTCCTGCACTCTGGAAGTTCTTTTGTGCACTCCTGCGTGCTCTTCTTAAACCGTTCCAACAGAAGATGCTTCTTCCGGAAGCGATGATATTCCGTTATTACATAAAGGAGCAGCCACAATATCACCAGCAGCAGTGCATATTTCAACGCATCCATCCTGATATTATAAAGAAATGCTACAACAATAAATATTCCGACCGTTCCGGCATAAAGGCTGATTTCTCTTGTTTTATCTTTAAAAAATGCTATTAACAGTTTCATGCCTCCACCATATATCCTATTCCTTTTTTTTGTGATGATCTTTCCGCTAAGGCCAATCTGTTCCATTTTTTACGAAGTCTTGCCACATTGACCGTCAGTGTATTGTCATCAATAAATTCATTGCTGTCCCAGAGTCTCGTCATAATACTTTCACGGCTTACGATCTTCCCTGTATTTTCCAGAAGTATCTGCAGAATCTTGAATTCGTTCTTGCTCAGTTCCAGTTTCTGGTCCTGATACAGAACTGTCGCATCTGCCAGATTCAGGATCGCACCGTTCCACTCCATGACATCTGCCGTTCCACGGAATTCATAGGTTCTTCTTAACACGGCCTGCACCTTTGCCGTTACCACATTCAGGTCAAACGGTTTCTCGATGAATTCGTCGCCGCCCATATTCATTGCCATCACAATATTCATATTGTCATTTGCCGACGACAGAAAAATGATCGGCACCTTCGATATCTTCCGGATCTCCTGACACCAGTGAAATCCATTAAAAAATGGAAGCACAATGTCCAATAACACAAGCTGCGGCTCAAATTCCACGAATTTTCCCATTACGTCTTTAAAATCTGTCATACATTCTGCCTGATAATTCCATTTTTCCAAATGGTTTTTCAGTCCGCCTGCTATTGTTTCATCATCTTCCACGATTAAAATCTTATACAATCTTTCTTCTCCCCATACTTCAAACTCTGTCCTTATCTGCGTAAGTTACCATCGTCATCTTTTCTAATGTGCGGTGACAAAAAGGACAAAAGTTTAACACTTTTGCCCTCTTATCGTAATACATTTGTCATGCAATTGTCAATTCTGGCTTTCTTAAGATTTCTTTCGAATTTCTGAAGAACTCCGGCTCCATTCCGTATGCATTTCTTTTCTATATTATTTCTACAAATGTTAGTGGAAATAATGTGCCCCGATCTTCATTCCGGTACCACCTTGATCAAAATACAGACAGTTTCCAATCGGATTCGAACCATTCAACGCATCTACAGCAGCCTGCAGAGCTGTCTGTGAATATCCCTTTGAACTTCTCACTCTGTTCAGCCATCCGGTCGCTGCCGGTCCGAACTGCCCGGACTGATAGATGACTTCTTCGATGGAATTCGGATAACTTCCACTCTTTACACGGTTCATGATCACCGCACCGACGGCAACCTGTCCTTCATACGGCTGGTTTCCTGCTTCGCAGTAGATGATGGATGCAAGCAGTTCCTGATTGGCTCTTACGTATGCTTCTCTTGCTTCGCGTTCTGCTTTTTCTTTTGCTTCCTGCTCTGCCTTTTCTCTTGCGAGGCGTTCTTCCTCTTCTTTTTTCGCTACATTGTCTGCAATTACCTGCTGGCTTGCATCCGTCATTTCCTGCGCAGATGCCACGATATTCTGTGATATCGCCTGTACAGCAGTGTGTGTATTCGTATTTTCCCCTTTTGTTTCTGTGATTGTTGTTACTTCCGGCTGTTCAGAGGCTGCCTGACTGGTAAAACCAGTTGCCATTACTGCGCATGCTGAATACAGCACGAACATCGATTTCAGTCTCTTCGCTTTTAACATAATATAAATACCCTCCTGATTTTGTTGCAATGATTTACATTTCTTTTAATAAAGTATATTCACTTTTTGCAACTTTATTACAAATATTACAGATTTGTTACAAGCAACGATTGGTATCATATCATGTACGCTGTATTTTGTCAACTTTTTTATTTACTTTTTTTCAAACACACAGATTACACTGCTCTTTTTTCTGCTTTTATTACTTATTTTTCTCTGTTATCTCACCGCTTTTTAAGCCTCTTTTTTACAATAGCTCACCACTGTTACGACCAGACATACCGGAATCCAGATTCCTGCTGCAATTGCAATAATATATGGCGTCCAGTAATATCCGCTGCCGATCTGTACAAAGTTTCTGGCAAGCAATTCTCCCTCCAGGCTGTTCATAAAGGCAAGTCCACTGGTCGGGAAGATACATCTTAAAATATCCAAAATATTCCGGCTGTTTGATATTGTAAATATCACCATCGGTACAAATGCACACGCAAATGCACAGATCAGTGCCGACTGTACCGTCTTGCATTTTGCCGAAAAGAACAGTGTACTCGATCCAACTGCCACAAGTGAAAGCAGCGCTCCCGCAACCATGACCTTATACATTTTTCCTACTGTAAATGCAGGAATATAGTACAGATATCCAAGCATCTGCAACGGATTTTTAAATACTTCTGCGCCATATAGTAGACGCATTATGATGGAAAAGACTGCCGTTCCTGCCGCAAATACTGCAAAAATCAATGTGAATACCACTGCGATTTTTGTAACCGCAAGGCGGAATTTTCCATGTTTCGTACAGCGCAGGATCTGGTCTGATCCGGTCTGATACTCGGTTGCAAATACCGGTGTTATAATCACCATAAAGAAAATCATGACCAGGAACAGATAGATTTCATAATAATCCAGCTGATCCGTCGTAATCTCCGGATAATAACTAAATGGGGTCCGTATCTGTGCTGTCATCTGATCGATCTTCTTTTGAATTCCGGGATTTTGGTTCAGATTACAAACATTTTTCCTGTAAGCTACATATACATTCTTTGCATCCTCTTCACTGATATCCGAATATTTCATGGTATAAAGATTCTTTCCGTCCGGAACGACTGTCTGTTCCAGCACTGCTATGATATCTAAATGCGGATATACTTTTTGCACATATACTTCCAGAGGAATATCCTGCCGGCTCAGTGAGCCATATTCTTTTAATACTTCTTTTATATCAGTGATTGTCTCGCGGAGCTTTGCTTCCGTCATTTCACCTTGCAGTGCTTTTTTATCCGCCCTTTTCACCTTTATTGCTTCTCTTCCGCTTACTGCCTCGATATTCCCGGACTTATCTGTCTTATATGCCTGAATATATGTTACCGGTACATATGCCATTACTGCCGAAAGTACAAGTGCCGCGATCAATAGGAAACTGACACTTCTTGTCTTCAACAGACGTTTTAATTCTAATACATATAGTCTCATCGTACTTCCTCCCTTCTCTGTTCCGGGAACATCCACAGATACAGATCTTCCATTCTTGCATCCGCCGGTTCCGATCCCGGAATGACCGGTTTCTCAGCCAGATAACGCAGCACCGTCTTTCCATCTTCCCGGTTGTAAATATTCACCACTGGAACTTTCGTCTCATATGTCATTGCTTCTGCCATATCAAGGACTGCATTCCAGACTTTGCCGTCGACTTCTTTTTTACTAGTTCTTCGGTCTCCCCGACCGCTGCGATCTTCCGTTTTTCATGACCGCATTGCAGGTAGCAATGTACTCCACATCCGACACGATATGTGTGGAGATCAGTACGATCCTGTTCCTTCCGAATTCCGATAACAGATTCCGGAAGCGCATTCTCTCTCCCGGATCCAGACCACTGGTCGGCTCATCCAAAATCAGTACTTTCGGCTCATTCAGTAATGCCTGCGCGATTCCCACGCGGCGTTTCATTCCACCGGATAATTTGGCGATCTTCTTCTTTCTGACATCCGTAAGTGATACCAATTCCAGAAGTTCCTGTATCTTTTCTTTTTCTCTCTTTTGCCGATTCCTTTTAATGCGGCCATATATTCCAGATAATCCTGTACCGAGAATCCCGGATAAAATCCGAATTCCTGCGGCAGATATCCGAAGATATCTCTGTATTTTTCTCCCAGTGTGCCTATCTCAATCCCATCATAGCGGATTTCTCCGCCAGTCGGTCTTCATGATTCCGGCAATCATCCGCATAAGCGTCGTCTTGCCTGCACCATTTGCTCCCAGAAGTCCCCAGACTCCCGGTGTCAGCGTCAGGCTTGCATGATCCACAGCACATTTGTCTTTATATTGTTTGCTGACATCACATATTTCAAGTTTCATATTCTATTCCTTCCTTATTACAAAAGATTCTTTGATTCATTTATGCTTTTTAGAATTGTAGGGTGATAACCTTCCTTCCCTGATACAACATGGCTCCTGCCGCAATTACCAGAATGCCGATCCACCATCCAGCATTCCCATACACAGATGGAAGTTTGATATATATAAGATATTGCAAAATCAAAAGTCCCACACAGGCACCTTCACAGATCTGGATACATCCTAAGGCCTGATCTTCCACATCAAGTTTCGCTTCTATCTTCTGCATCCATCCCGCGCAGAAACTTCCTGTCAGGAATAACGGTGCCAGATACCACAAAAGCACCATACCTGCCGATGCATAATTCTTACTGCTGATCACGAACATGCACAACAGAACGGTAACCAGATCCCCAACTGACAATACGATCATCCGGCTAAAAAGCATCCTTGCAAATCCATTCTTCGCTACTTTTTCCATTTCATACATCCGGTAGCAGAACGACTGCATTATATAAGGGATTCCGATCATTGCCATAACCGTTCCCAGTGCTCCGACCAGAAACGGAAGCCTTCTTCCTACGAACAACCATGTCACGTCTGCCGGCCCCCGGTCTGTCCCATAAAAGAATACGACCGCACTTATCATGACCAGTGCCTGTATGCTCCATATCTTCCATCCAATAAATGGAATCTGACGAATCAGGAACGCTGCAAAGTCTGCCCGTTCTCGCTTCTTCCCGGTCAGCCGGTCAGCCTTACTGATCTCCATGATTTTTCTGATCTGTTCTGACTTTTTCTTCTTCGCTCATTTGCAGTGATCCGCTTAACTTCAATGCTTTATATAAATACACTTCTTCATTTCTTTCCTGTCTGTTATACATCCGGCTTTCCCTCCTTTTTTCTTAATTTCTTCAATGCGATCCTGAGCCTTGACTGTACCGTTCTTGCCGGAATTCCAAGTATTCCTGCGATTTCCCGAAACGATAGTTCCTGTGCATATTTCAGGTATACGACTTCTCTTTGCTCTTCCGGGAGATCATGCACCAGTCTCAGAAAATTAATCTCCCCTTCCGACCTTGCATATCCCGTCTCCAGATAGATCATCTCGTCCGGCAGTTTTTCTCACCGTCCGCATCTTCGGCATCGGTGTCATACCATTCTTCCTTTGCACATTTCCTCCACTGGTCTTTACAGGTATTCGAAGCAACCTTATATAAGAATGCACGGAATTTTCCTCTGTGCCTGTAATCCGGCATGTACCGGATCACCTTCAGAAATGTCTCCTGCACCGCATCTTCTGCCGCCGTCTTATCCGGTGCATGGTAGATGCAATAACGGAGAATATCCTCGTAATACATCCCGATCAGTTCTTCCCAGTATTCTGTTTCACCTTTTGCTATCTTTTTTTAAGTAATTCATTTTCACGCGTCAAAATTCTTCCTCCTGAGGGCGTCCCCTGTATATAGAACGTATTACATGATGTAAATGATCACATATTTTAATGTTTGGCAACAAAAAAGCAGCATACTGCAAAATAATCATGCTGTATGCCACTTCTTATTTATGTTTTTACAAATATCAATTTTTCAAATTCCGTTACATAAAATTCATTTACGCAAAATCCGATTGTCCAAACTCTATTTGATCTTAGCAATGTCGATCAGTGTCAGTTTCTGGATATCTGTATTCTCAAGACTGGTGATCAGAGCTTTTGCTGTATCAATCGCTGTCAGTACATTGACACCTGTCTCGATCGCATTTCTACGGATCACGAATCCGTCTCTTGAGTGATCAGCTCCCTGCGGAGGTGTGTCGATAACCAGGTCGATCTTATGTCCGAGGATCAGATCCATAAGGTTCGGAGATTCCTGCTCAATCTTATTGACTGTCATCGCTTTCACGCCTGCATCTGTCAGGACCTTGGCAGTTCCTTCTGTAGCAAAGATCTTGTAACCGATCTTCTCGAATCTGCGTCCGATCTCTACTGCTTCTTCCTTATCTTCATCACGAACTGTCATAATCATGTTCTTGTGTTTTGGAAGTTTGACTCCGGCACCGATGAATGCTTTATAAAGAGCCTCATCAAATGTCTTGGCAATTCCCAGACACTCTCCGGTAGACTTCATCTCAGGTCCAAGGCTGATATCAGCACCGCGGATCTTCTCAAATGAGAATACCGGCATCTTGATTGCAAAATAATCTGCTTCCGGCTGTAATCCCGGTGTATATCCAAGTTCTTTGATCTTGTGTCCGATAATCACTTTTGTTGCAAGTGGAACAATCGGAATACCGGTTACCTTACTAATGTATGGTACCGTACGGCTGGAACGAGGGTTAACTTCGATTACATATACATCTTCTCCACATACGATGAACTGGATGTTAATCAGTCCGATTACATGTAAGGATTTTGCAAGTCTTCTTGTATATTCGGCAATCGTCTTTTTGTCTTCTGAGAGATGCTCTGTGCAGGATATACGGAAATACTGTCGCCGGAGTGGATGCCCGCCCTCTCTACATGCTGCATGATACCTGGGATAACAATTTCCTCACCATCACAGACCGCGTCAACCTCAATCTCTTTACCCTGTAAATATTTATCAACCAGGATTGGATGATCCTGTGCGATACGGTTGATGATTCCGATGAACTCATCAATATCGTGATCATTGATCGCAATCTGCATTCCCTGTCCGCCAAGTACGTAAGAAGGTCTTACCAGTACCGGATAACCCAGTCTGTTTGCAACTTTCTTCGCTTCTTCTGCTGTAAATACAGTTCCACCTGTCGGTCTTGGGATCTCGCACTGCTCAAGAATCTCATCAAACAGCTCACGGTCTTCGGCTGCATCTACATTTTCAGCAGATGTTCCAAGGATCGGAACGCCCATCTTCATAAGAGATTCTGTCAGCTTGATCGCTGTCTGTCCACCGAACTGTACAACTGCTCCGTCCGGTTTTTCCAGATCTACGATACTTTCTACATCTTCCGGTGTCAGAGGCTCGAAATACAGCTTGTCAGCGATATCGAAGTCTGTACTTACTGTCTCAGGGTTGTTATTTACAATAATCGTCTCGTATCCTTCTTTGGCAAATGCCCATGTACAATGTACAGAACAGAAGTCGAACTCGATACCCTGTCCGATACGGATCGGTCCGGAACCAAGTACCAGTACTTTCTTCTTGCCGGAAGTTTCAACTACTTCATTCTCACTTCCGAATACAGAGTAGTAATATGGTGTCTCTGCTGCGAACTCAGCCGCACAGGTATCAACCATCTTATAAGAAGCTGTGATGCCATTGTCATGACGAAGGTCATGGATCTCACGCTCTGTCTTTCCTGTCAGTTCTGCGATCACATTATCCGGGAACTCTAAGCGTTTTGCTTCTTTTAATGTCTCTGCTGTTAATTCTTCTGTCTTTAATTTCTGTTCCATCTCTACGAGAATTGCGATCTTGTCAATGAACCAGTTGTCAATCTTTGTAATTCTGTGAATGTCTTCGTAGCTGATGCCCTGACGGATTGCTTCTGCGATCTTCCAGATACGACGGTCATCTACAACTTTCAGTTCTTCTAACAGTTCTTCTCCTTTTAAATAAGAGAAGTCATAAGACATAAGGCTGTCTACATGCTGTTCCAGAGAACGGATGGCTTTCATAAGTGCTCCCTCGAAGTTATCACAGATACTCATAACTTCTCCGGTCGCTTTCATCTGTGTTGTCAGTGTACGTTTTGCACTGATGAACTTATCAAATGGAAGTCTCGGGATCTTTACAACACAGTAGTCAAGCATAGGCTCGAAACTTGCGTATGTCTTCTTTGTTACTGCGTTCTTGATCTCGTCCAGTGTATATCCAAGAGCGATCTTTGCTGCAACCTTGGCAATCGGATATCCTGTTGCCTTAGATGCAAGTGCAGAAGAACGGCTTACACGAGGGTTAACCTCGATTACACAGTACTCAAATGAATCTGGATTCAGCGCATACTGTACGTTACATCCACCAGTGATATTTAACTCACTGATGATATTAAGAGCAGATGTACGGAGCATCTGGTACTCTTTATCTCCTAAAGTCTGAGAAGGAGCAACTACGATACTGTCACCGGTATGTACACCTACAGGGTCCAGGTTTTCCATATTACATACGGTAATGCAGTTACCATTGCTGTCACGCATTACTTCGTACTCGATCTCTTTCCATCCTGCGATGCAACGTTCTACCAGAACTTCCCCAACACGTGAAAGACGAAGTCCGTTTTCCAGGATCTCTACGAGTTCTGTTCTGTTATCCGCGATTCCGCCGCCGCTTCCACCAAGTGTGTAAGCCGGACGAAGTACAACCGGATATCCGATACTTTCAGCAAATTCGATACCAGCCTGTACATCCTTTACGACTTTAGAAGCTGCACAAGGCTCGCCGATTTTTTCCATTGTCATCTTGAATTCCAGACGGTCTTCGGCCTTTTTGATCGTCTCAGAAGTAGTACCGATCAGACGTACGTTGTTTCTTTCAAGGAATCCATTCTCATCCAGCTCCATAGCCAGGTTCAGTGCTGCCTGTCCACCCAGTGTAGGAAGGACACTGTCTGGTTTTTCTTTTAAGATCAGCTGTTCTACCACCTCAACTGTCAGAGGCTCGATGTATACGCGGTCTGCGATATCTTTATCTGTCATGATCGTAGCCGGGTTAGAGTTCAAAAGGACTACTTCCAGACCTTCTTCTTTTAATGAACGGCAGGCCTGTGTACCTGCATAGTCAAATTCAGCTGCCTGTCCAATGATAATAGGACCAGAGCCAATTACTAATACTTTCTTAATATCTTTAATTCTAGGCATTATTTTGCTCCTTTCATCATATCCATAAATCTATCAAACAGGTATCCGGAATCCTGTGGTCCAGGACAAGCCTCCGGGTGGAACTGAACTGTGAAAATATTCTTTCCTTCGTATGCAAGTCCTTCGTTGGTTCCGTCATTTACATTGATAAATGCCTCTTTTGCGATAGCCGGATCAATGGTTGTACCATCAACTGCATAACCATGGTTCTGTGAAGAAATGTATACTCTGTTATTTGTCAGATCCTTCACCGGATGGTTACCGCCGCGGTGTCCATATTTCAACTTATAAGTCTTTGCACCATTTGCAAGTGCCATAAGCTGATGTCCGAGACAAATTGCAAAAATAGGAATATCAGTATTGTATAACTTCTTGATCTCTTCGATAATAGATACGCATGTTTCCGGATCTCCAGGCCCGTTAGACAACATAATGCCATCCGGATTAGCAGCAATAATCTCTTCTGCTTTTGTTCCTGCCGGATAAACTGTAACTTCACAGCCGCGTTCATTTAAAGACTTGGCAATGTTCTTCTTTGCACCGAAGTCCATAAGAGCAACCTTCGGTCCATTGCCTTCTAAAACATATTTTTCATCACATGTTACTTTTGATACCACATCACCAACTGTATATGCTTTCAGTTTTGGGAGAATCTCATCTAAGTTGTAATTCTCGTTCGTGGTGATCATTCCGTTCATGGTTCCCTTTTCACGAAGAATCTTCGTAAGGGCACGTGTATCAATTCCTGCAATTCCTGGAATATCCTGTTCTTTCAGGAAATCCTGAAGTGTTCCTTCACAACGGAAGTTGCTTGGCATTCTGGAAAGTTCTCTTACGATATATCCATCCGGCCATGCCTTCCTTGACTCCATATCCGGTGTGATGCCATAATTTCCAATCAATGGATAGGTCATTACTACGGCCTGTCCCGCATAAGAAGGGTCGGTTAATACCTCCAGATAACCTGTCATTGAAGTATTAAACACTATCTCGCTAATCATGTCTTTTTTGTCGAACCGATACTGGTTCCGGTAAAGACAGTCCCGTCTTCTAATATAAGAAATGCTTTCATATATTCACCTTTTCCCTTCTGTGTTTCTTTTTCTTTTTCATGAATCCATACTGCTGTACTTCAGGTACATTTTCTATATTTGGGCAAAAAAAATTCGTTGTTATAAAGAATTTTTCTTAAAAATACAGAATAAAAGGCAGTTTGTGCAAGCACAAAACCGCCTCGTTTTTCATCCATCGGTACCAGACAATTTATGTCTTCACAAATTGTAAAAATTATACTACATAATCCGAGGATTTTCAACGGATATTTTTGTTTTTTTATGAATACTGCCAAAATATTACAATCTTGTGTAATCTCGGGTCATCGATGTACTGGTACTTCACCTGCGATAATCCATAGTAATCCGCCAGATTCTGCGCTGCTTTTTGCAAGTTCTTTCTGGAAAATGTCATCGTGCGCCTGACTGTAGACGGATGTATCTGCGAATTTAAAAATTGTAGCACTTTTCTTCGCCCAGATAGCCTGGTTCATGGCTTCCAGTACCTTCTTGGCATCATACTTTGTGTAATACATTCCGTTTACCACGTAATAATTGCAATCCATCTTGCTGCACTCTGGCATCTGTGTATCCTTATCCAGAATATGTGTCTGAAATAACTGCGTATCATCACAACACATATAATCATAGCTGATATTTGCCTTATTACCAGAAACCTCTGCATCTTGACCTGAATTTTGCTCTGCATCCGGGATGTATCTTCTCCTTCTTCCTGTTGGAACACCGGATCTCCCCAAGTTGTGTCGACATAATAATAATCGCCGTTACATTTCACCAGATTCCACGCATGGTTTCCGCCTTCCGTCGTCTTTCCCGTCACATAAGTACAGAACACGCCAAGCCGTTCCAACAAATACTGCGTTGCTTTCGAATATCCAGCACATACAGATTTCTGATTGACAAATACGCTGTAGATGTTCTGATTATCCGGCGCGCTCTCATCATACTCTACTTCATCTACGATTTTTTCATATACATAGAGAATTTTGTGATAGTCATCTGCATCGGCATCCAGATCTGCCCGAGCCACTTCTCTGCCGCCTGCATAATCGCGGTCTGCATCTTCTGGCTTTCTTCTGCTGTGTAAAAATATTTCGGTTTCAGGACGGTATAACTTTCTGTTCCTTTATAAGTCGTAGCCGTTGCTGTCCCGTCACACCAGAAGATGTCCGGCTGATCCTTCATCAGCTTCTGAAAAATCTGATTTGTCTCATCTACATCCGCGTTATGTACATAAATTTCCTCCGTGTGGTTTCTGACACCTTCCAGAATTTCCTGATAGACCTGCCTTTGTTCAGTCGGCAACTGCTGATAATAATATTTCTCCGTGTTCTCTTCTTCCGTTATGGATACTTTCTGATAAGGAATATCTTGTTTTTATTTGAACCAAATTGTTCAAGTTCCAGATATCCGCCCCTTTCTGCTGCTTTGCGGTTCCAAGAAAGAGAATGCATGTCAGAATCAGGATGATTAATTTCTTTTTTTTCTTCTTTTTCTATATATCCGTAAACACCTTCTTTTCATGCTCTGTTCTACGCTCCTGTTTCTGTTATTTTTAAGATGTTCCATACTTTGTGTAACAATCTGTCTCTTTTTATTCCCTGTATCTTCACATTTTTTCTTATTTTTTGCATACTCTGTCAGTAACAGAGTCTTAAAAGAGGTCCTATTTTATGAACGGAACGACTCCAACCACTCAGGATACTCCCGACAAAGGCCGTCTGCAGATTAATCTCGTATCTGACATCTCTGCCTATCCGATTCAGGGGGCTCAGATTTCCATCTTCTACACGGGTATTCCAGAAGCTCAGTTAGAACAACTTACTACCGACAGTTCCGGGCAGACCGATACGATTGATCTTGCGGCACCACCGTTAGAATACAGCCTGAATCCAGAAAACGAAGTCCAGCCATATTCCGAATATACCATGCAGATCACCGCCGAAGGCTTCGAGTCGGTCAGTATTGCCGGTGCTGAAATTCTCGCCGATGTCACTGCCATTCAGAATGTCAGCATGAAACCAATCGACACTCCCGAAGACGAGGAAACCGTATTCGTCATTCCGGCTCATACATTATATGCCACCTATCCGCCTAAGATTCCCGAAGACGAGATCCAGCCGACCTTCGAATCCGGAGAGTTGTCTTAAGCCGCGTCGTGGTCCCGGAATACATCGTAGTTCATGATGGAAGTCCACGCGACTCCACTGCCAAAAACTATTATGTGAAGTATAAGGATTATATCAAAAATGTAGCTTCCAGTGAAATCTATGCGACCTGGCCGGAGGATACCATTCGGGCAAACGTACTGGCAATCATGTCTTTTACTCTGAACCGGGTATATACAGAATTTTACCGGAACCGCGGATATGATTTTACGATCACTTCTTCAACCGCATTTGATCACAAATGGATTCCGGAACGGAATATCTATGATACGATCTCTGTGATAGTGGATGAATTGTTTGCCGATTATCTTTCCAGACCGAATGTCAAGCAGCCGATACTGACGCAGTATTGTGACGGACGGCAGGTACAATGTCCGAATTGGATGACCCAATGGGGATCCAAATCCTTAGGCGACCAGGGCTATTCCCCTATCGAAATTCTCCGTTACTACTACGGTGACGACATGTACATTAACACCGCCGAAGCCATCTCCGGCATCCCATCCTCCTGGCCTGGCTATACTCTGGAAATTGGTTCTTCCGGCAATAAAGTTTTGCAGATGCAGGAACAATTAAATGTCATAGCAGGTGCTTATCCTGCTATTCCGAAAATTACTGCTGACGGGATTTACGGACCTGCAACTGCAGAATCAGTCCGTACATTCCAGAAAGTATTCGGACTGCCACAGACCGGAACAGTCGATTATACTACATGGTATAAAATTTCCGAAATTTATGTAGGCGTATCACGAATTGCTGAACTGTATGGATAATAATCGAATCGCTCTAATGATAAACGGCTTAATCAACCCTGAAAAGAAAGGATGGTAACATGAAAGCAAAAGATTGGAAAAAAATGGGCTAAATATTGCCGGTATCAGGGCAATAAAGACTGTCGCGCCATTACAAATACCATCAACAACATCAATAGTATGATTCCTGCCAGATGTACATATCCCTCTTTCTCTGGTGGCACACGTTTTCCTCTGATTGCCTCCACAAAAAGAAATACCAGACGTCCCCCATCTAATGCCGGGAGTGGCAGCAAATTCATAACACCAAGATTCGCAGACAACAATATTGCCATATTTAACATCTGTACCACAACTGCAAATACTCCATAAGAACGGCTTTCTTTATAGGTTGTATCTACAGTACTTACAATTCCCACAGGGCCCGAAAGTTCATTTACTCCAATCTGGCCTGTCACAAGCATCTTCAAGCTATCGACAGTTGTACATATCCAGAATTTCACTTCATATCCGCCATATTGAAAAGCCGTCAACAGATTTGCCTTGCTATAACCGGAACTTCCTATTCCTAATCTCTTATAGCCCAGTTCTTTATCCATCTTCGGTGTCAGTGTGACCGTCTTTTCTTTTCCGTTTCTTAACACGGTAACAGCCACATCCTCATTAGAATGAAACTGATTGTAAAAAGCTGACTTCACGGAAGATATGGATCTTTTTGTTTCCCATCTGTACGATCTCATCACCTTTTTTTCAGGCCTGCTTCTGCAGCAGGATAGCCTGATTCTACTGCTCCGATCACCGGCTTATCATAGCCGACCATCGCTGTAATGATCACGGCAAATATAAAAGCCAGGATAAAGTTGAACACAGGCCCTGCCGCTATGACAGAGATTCTCGCCCAAACAGATTTGTTATTAAAATTGTTCGGCGAATCATTCGTTTCTTCGTCTTCCCCCATCGCACAGAACCCTCCGATTGGAAGGATACGCACGGCGTATTTGGTCCCTTTATATTCTTTTGAATAGATTGCCGGTCCCATTCCTATAGCAAACTCATCTACATCAATTCCATTTTTCTTCGCCAGTAAGAAATGACCCAGCTCATGAAAAAATATGATGAAGCTGAATAATAAGATTGCTAATATAATTCCCAAATTTACTGTTACCTCCTGCTGTTGATTCTCTCATAGGTCGCTGCTTCTGTCTCCAGAATCTGTTCCAGCGTTGGATTTTCAATATTCTTATGCGCTTTCATACAGTTCTCAATGATCTCCGTGATTTCCAGATACTTGATCTCTCTGTTGAGGAACTGGCTGACTGCAAGTTCATTTGCCGCATTGAATACAGTCGGAAGACTTCCGCCTTTTCTTCCTGCTTCATATGCAAGTTCCAGTCCGTAGAATGTGTCTGTATCCGGCTTCTCAAATTCCAGTTTGCCCAGTGTCCAGAAATCTACTCTGTCCCCGGAAGGAATCTTCTTTCCGGATAATACAGTGCATACTGGATTGGGAGCTTCATATCTGGTGTTCCAAGTTCTGCAATAATTGCGCCGTCTACATACTCTACCATCGAATGAATGATACTCTGCGGCTGAACCACAACCTGTACCTGATCCACATCTACATTAAATAACCACTTGGCTTCAATAACTTCAAGACCTTTGTTTACCATTGTAGATGAATCGATCGTGATCTTACGTCCCATTGACCAGTTGGGATGCTTCAATGCATCTTCCACCTTGATCTCCATCAGTTCTTCCGATTTCTTTCCACGGAACGGTCCGCCAGATGCTGTCAGAAGTATCTTATGAAGTGCTCCGTGATTATTTCCCTGTAAAGACTGGAAGATTGCACTATGCTCGCTGTCCACCGGAAGAATGGACACTCCCATCTTTTTTGCCAGCGGCATAATGATATGTCCTGCCGTTACCAGCGTCTCTTTATTGGCAAGTGCAATGTCTTTTCCTGCTTTGATTGCCTCAATTGTCGGACGGATACCGATCATACCGACAACAGCCGTTACAAGGATCTCTGTTTTCTTCATCGTTGCAACTTCCAGAAGTCCATCCATGCCTGCAACAATCTTTGTATCTGTATCTGCTACATTAACACGTAATTCGTCTGCTTTTTCTTCCGACCATACAGCCACGATCTGTGGGTGGAATTTCCTGATCTGTTCTTCCAACATCTTGATATTGCTGCCTGCAGCCAGTCCGAGTACTTCGATATCTCCATTCTCTCTTACCACTTCCAGGGTCTGTGTTCCAATGGAACCTGTAGAACCTAAAATTGCTATCTTTTTCATACTTACCTCCTACAATCTGCCTGCAAGGAATGTTGCAAGATAATAAATGATCGGTGCTGTAAAGATAACACTGTCAAATCTGTCAAGGATTCCGCCATGTCCCGGGATCAGTTTCCCGTAATCTTTGATATCATGATTACGTTTGATCGCTGAAGCTGCCAGATCTCCGATCTGCGAGATCATACCGCCGACTCCGCAAATAACCGCATACTGTGCCGGATTCACACCAGCTCCTGCAATCTTATTTGCTGCAACTGCAAAGATTGCACCCAGTAATGCAGCTCCGACAATTCCGCCGATTCCGCCTTCTACGGATTTCTTTGGGCTTAACTTCGGTGCCATCTTGTGTTTTCCTTAAGAAGCATGCCTGCACAGTACGCACAGGTATCACACCCCCAGGAGCTTAAAAGATCAGCCATACTGCAACGGCTCCGTCTTCCAGCATTCTGGTCTGGTACACATAAGACAACATCACTGCAACATAGAATACGCCAAAGAACACCGTCATTACCTGCTCTGCCTTAAATGTCGGGAATGAAAACACATACACCGCCATCAGTACTACCAGAAATGCAATCGTAAGAAGTGTCACATACTGCATCTGTCCGGTATATAAAATTCCATAATATACAACAGCTCCCAGATAACCGGTAAGTCCTAATATCTTGTTCTGCACATCCACAACTTTATAAAGCTCTGACAGTCCGATCAGACTGATCAGTGCCAGAAATCCAAACAGTAAACCACCGCCGGTTCCAACCGTTGCAATTAAGATGATAACCAGAACAATCCCACTTAATAATCTCGTCTTAAACATTCTGTTCTTCTTCCTCCTTCACACCACCATAACGTCTGTCACGGTGATTGTATGTTTCAATCGCCTTTTCCAGCTCTTCTTTACTGAAATCCGGCCACGGAACATCTGTAAAATAAAATTCTGTATAGGCAAGCTGCCATAACAGATAATTGGAAAGCCTAAGCTCCCCGCTGGTACGGATCATCAAATCCGGATCCGGGATTCCTTTTGTATCCAGATATTGCTCAAATGTTTCTTCTTTGATCTCAGCCGGATCCACTTTTCCATCCACGCAGTCTTTTTGCAATCTTACGGATCGCACGGATCATCTCATCACGGCTTCCATAATTGATTGCAATCTGAAAATTCAATCCGCCATTATTTTTCGTTGCCTCTTCAAGCTCCAGAATTCTCTTCTGAATATCTTCATCCAGTCTTGTGATATCCCCGATCACGCGGACTTTCATATCATTCTTTGCAGCCGTTTTCAGACAGGTCTTCATGTAATTACGAAGCGCTTCATCAGAGCATTGACTTCATCGTCCGGACGATTCCAGTTCTCTGTGGAAAATGCGTAGACCGTCAGATATTTAATGCCCATTCTCCACGCTTCTTCGCAGATACGCTCTACATTCTTACTGCCCTGTGCATGACCGTAATTGCGCGGCATTCTTTTGCTTTTGCCCAGCGTCCGTTTCCATCCAATATGATCGCAACATGTTGTGGCACATTCATATGATTATTTCCTCCTAATAACAATAGGTATACAAGAACAGAGGGGACAGTTTCCAGAGCATCTGGACCTTATCCCCCTCCTGTTGTATACTGCTTTTATCTCTTACAGGTCTTATACTGTCATAACCTCTTTTGATTTTGCTTCTACAGCTTTATCAACTTCTTTTACATATTTGTCTGTCAGTTTCTGAAGATCATCTTCCATATCTTTCATTTCATCTTCTGACACATCGGAACCTTTCAGTTTCTTAACAGAATCGATTCCATCACGACGGATATTACGAATCGCAACTTTGGCGCTTCGCCCTTTTTCTTAACATCCTTTACCAGTTCTTTTCTTCGATCTTCTGTTAATTCAGGGAAAAGAAGACGTACAGTTGTTCCGTCATTCGTCGGATTAATCCCCAGATCTGAAGTCATGATTGCTTTTTTCAATCTCTCTTACCATTTTCTTTTCCCATGGCTGGATCTGAATCATACGTGCTTCCGGTACGGATACGTTTGCTACCTGCTGGATTGGTGTCGGTGTTCCATAATAGTCTACCATGATCTTATTCAGAACGTTCGGATTTGCACGGCCTGCACGGATTGCAGAAAGTTCTCCGTCCAGATTTCCGATTGTTTTCTTCATTTTTTCTTCAAATGGTTTTAATCTTTCATTCATAGTGTTATCTCCTTTTTATCTGCTTATCTGCATTTTTATACAGTTACTTTTGTTCCTGTAAATGTACCCTTCATTGTCTCAACAATGCTGTTCTCCTCATTTTAATCCGAATACCAGCATCGGCATCTTATTCTCCAGACACATGATAGAAGCGGTAAGATCTACTGCCATCAGCTTCTTATCGATAATCTCCTGAATAGATATCTCATCGTACTTCTTCGCTTCCGGATTTACCTTCGGATCACTGTCATAGATACCGTCAATTGCTTTTGCCAGTAACATTGCATCTGCTTCGATCTCAATGGCTCTTAAAACTGCACCTGTATCTGTGGAGAAATACGGGTGTCCGGTTCCTCCGGCAAAGAAAACAACCTTTCCCTGATTCAATGCTTCTACTGCTTTGCATCCTTGGAAAACAGTGTGGTAAATGCACCGCATACGAACGGTGTAAATACTTCTGTCTTCATGCCTGCATAACGGAAAATATCAGATACATAAATACAGTTCATAACTGTTGCAAGCATTCCGATCTGGTCAGCCTTCACACGGTCGATCGTCTCACTGGTTCTTCCTCTCCAGAAGTTACCTCCACCTGTTACGATTGCAACCTGTACCCCATCATCTACAAGTCTGCTTTACCTGCTTGGCTACACCCATACAGGTAGCTTCGTCAAATCCTGTCTTTTTATCGCCTGCGAGAGCCTCCCCGCTGAGTTTTAACAATACTCTTTTCATAAGTTCTTACTCCTTACCATAAGTTCTCTTTATGCATTCACATACTTATCATAAAGTATAGCATAGGAATAAAAAAAGGGAATATGAAAGCCTCACATTCCCTTAAAAATCCTTTGAATTTTTATCTATTAATCGCGGAAAACCACTTCTCCTGTCTTTTCATCCATGCTTTCTACGATCGCCAATGACTCCAGATGAATACCTTTGGAACGGATGATATCTCCTCCGACCTGGAATCCCTTCTCGATCACAACTCCGGCTCCGACAAGCTCGGCTCCTGACTTTGTAACCAGTTCTGCAAGTCCTTCCAGAGCTTTTCCATTCGCAAGGAAATCATCGATCAGAAGTACCTTGTCACCTTTTCCGAGGAATTCTTTAGAAACAATAATGTCATACACTCTTCCGTGTGTAAATGATTCTACTTTTGTAGTGTACACATCTCCGGCAATATTCTTGGTCTGTGTCTTCTTAGCAAATACAACAGGAACATCAAATACTTCTCTTTGCAACACATGCGATGCCGATACCGGAAGCTTCTATGGTAAGAATCTTTGTGATCTCTTCATCTGCAAATCTTCTCTTAAATTCTTTTCCAATCTCCTGAAATAACTTTACATCCATCTGATGATTCAGAAAGCTGTCCACTTTTAAGACATTCCCTTCTTTTATCTTGCCATCCTTGCGGATTCTGTCTTTTTAATAACTGCATCTTAGCGGCCTCCACATATTTTTCTAAACGTTACCCAATATTGTAATAACTTTTGCGTCTGATTGCAAGTAGTTTCACTATATATTTTTCTAATATATTTTATTTTTCCAGTTCTTTCTCCAGAACGCCCATTGCAATCTGTTCGCTGGTGATTGGAAGATCTTTGAACCAGATGCCGGTTGCATTCGCAATCGCCTGTGCAAGCGCCGGTGCCGGAGTGTTAATACGATCTCTCCGATGGATTTGGCACCGAATGGACCGGTCGGTTCATAACTGCTTTCAAATTCGACCTGCAGATTTCCCATATCTCTTCTGGATGGTACTTTATACTGCATGAATGAGTTATTCAGCATTCTTCCCTTTTCATTATACTGGATATTCTCATAAAGCGTCATTCCGATCCCCTGTACAATCCCGCCTTCTGCCTGCACTCTTGCAAGATTCGGGTTGACAACGGTTCCACAGTCTACGACAGCCTTATAATCCAGGATTTCCACATGACCGGTCTCTTTGTCGAGTTCGATCTCTACTGCCCCTGCCATGAATGGCGGCGGTGATGTCGGAGACGTATTACTTTCTGTCACCTCAAGCGCACAGCCATTACCGCACATGGATTTCGTACCGATATCTTCCAATGATACACTCTTCTGTTCTTTCGGCCATTCTACATGATCGCTTGCAAATACCAGTTCTTCCACAGGTGCCTCCAGCATTCCTGATGCAATCTCAAGGATTCTGGCAATCAGCTTCTGGCATGCTTTTTCTACTGCCTTACCTGTTATATACGTAGTACTTGACGCATAAGATCCGGAATCATATGGCGACGCATCTGTATCGGCACCGAGTACTTCAATTCTTTCCACCGGACAGTCCAGACACTCTGCTCGCCATCTGTGCCAGGATCGTATCGCATCCGGTTCCCATATCTGCTGCCGCGATCATCAGTGTATAGAATCCGTCATCATTCATCTTTATTGTTGCGGAGCCGACGTCTACGCCCGAGATTCCGGACCCCTGCATTGCCATTGCAATACCGACGCTTCGAACTTTACCATTTCCCATGTCTTTACACGGATACTTGTCCTTCCAGCCGATCAGTTCCGCAGTCCGCTCCAGGCAGCGGTCAAGTGCACAGCTCTGTGCCGTCTCGCCGTAATATGCAGGCATCACATCGCCTTCTCTTACCATATTTTTAGACGGAATTCTACCGGATCGATATGTAATCGTTCTGCCATTTCATTTACTGCAGATTCCACTGCAAAGATTCCCTGTGTCGCGCCATATCCTCTGTATGCTCCGGCAGCCATATGATTGGTATACACAACATCGTATGTAAAACGGTGTGCTTCTGCCGAACTATACAACGGGATCGATTTATGACCGGACAATCCAACAGTCGTCGGTCCGTGATCTCCGTAAGCGCCTGTATTCGACAGTGTATATACATCGATCGCACGGATCTTTCCTTCCTTCGATGCACCCAGACGGACATGTACTTCCATCTCATGTCTCGGAGACGATGCGATCTGCGATTCCTCTCTTGTAAAGATCATCTTCGAAGCTTTTCCCGTCTTCCATGTGACAAATGCCGGGAATAATTCCGCCACGACCGACTGCTTTGCACCAAATCCGCCTCCGATTCTCGGTTTGCTGACACGGATCCTGGATTTCGGAATTCCAAGTGCATTGGAAATGATACGTCTTACATGATATACAATCTGTGTAGAGCTTAAGATATTCAGTCTTCCATAAGCATCCATAAAGCATGTCGTACGGAATGTCTCCATCATGGCCTGCTGCGTTGCTCTTACATGATAGGTGCCTTCCACAACTTCATCACAGTCAGCCAGCACTGCCTCTACATTCCCGTCTTCAGTGCTGTCACATGCACATAAGTTCCGCTTATTATCTGCGCCGACCTGGCAAAGTGCCTTCCAGTTGTCTTCCGGATGTACCAGTACTTCGTTATCTTTTGCCGTATGGAAATCCAGTACTGCCGGAAGTACTTCATACTCTACTTTCAACATCTTAAGTGCCTTATCCACGCACGCTTCATTCTCTCCTGCCACGATTGCCACAGGATCTCCCACATATCTGACATGCTGGTCAAGGATCAGACGGTCATACGGACTGAGTTCGGGATATGTCTGTCCCGCTGTGGTGAATCTTTCATGCGGCACATCTTCCCACGTGTAGATATCTTCGATCCCCGGCACTCTTTTTGCCACATCTGTCTTTACTGATTTTACGATCGCATTGGCATGCGGGCTTCGGAGTACCTTTACGATCAGGCAGTCCTTTGGAGCAAGATCATCCATGAATACCGGTTTTCCTGTCACCAGTGCCATTGCGTCTTTTTTTCTTATCGGTTGTCCGACTGCTTTCATGATCTTTCTCCTTTCTTTCTGTATTCGATAAATGCTTCCATTGCACGAAGCTGTCCTTCATATCCGGAACATCTGCAAAGATTTCCCGCAAGATATGTCTTGATCTCTTCTCTTGTCGGCTCCGGATTCTCGCGGAACATGGCAATTGCATTCATGATCATTCCCGGATTGCAGAAACCGCACTGTTCTGCACCTTGATCTGCAACAAATGCACCGAATTCTTTTTGCTTCTTCCTGAAGTCCTTCTAACGTATCTACCTTGCATCCGTCGACTCTGGCTGTCAGCATCGAACAGGATAATACCGGTTTATCATCTACAAACACTGTACACAGACCGCAGTTCGACGTCTCACATCCACGTTTTTTACACTATAGCATCCATGATCTCTGACAAAATCGATCAGAAGCTGATCGCTGGATATTTCCGCTTCTCTCATTGTCCCATTTAAAAGAATCTTTACTTTCATATCCTACTGATCTCCTCCTTTTTGTATTCAGTGCTTCCAATGTCCTGCGGATCAGAACATATGCCAGACGGCTTCTGTATTCTTTGCCTGCGCGCATATTACTGTCCGTCTTCACCTGTGAAGCAATACATTCTGCCTCTTTCTTCATCTCTTCTTCAGTACAGACACCACTCCATACTTTTTCTCTGACTGCTTCTGTCAGTTCCAGTCGAACCGCCTTCTGCGGTCTTGCACCGATACATACGCATCCATTTTCAGCATTTACTGAAACCGCACATGTCAATACCGGAAAATCTGTCTTGGAATTTCTATGTGCCAGATAGATCATATTTCTCTGATCCTTTTTTACAATGACTCTGACTAAAATGTCATTGTCTCTTTTCATCTGCGCAAATTCCTGTAATGGAACAATCCCTCCTTTATACAGTTCTACGTAACTGTCCATTGCAAGAAACACCGTCAGTACATCCGAAAATCCATAGCGTCCGAATATACTTCCACCAATCGTTGCAAGGTTCCGGAACTGTACGCCGACAATATCACTGACCGCATCTTTTACTGCGCCTTCACACCACTGGTTCAATCTTTCATGACATTCCAGTTCACGGAGTGTCGTCATACATCCGATCCGGAATTCTTCTTCTGTCTCTTCGATCTGATTCAGACCGAGTCCGGACAGATCAATCGCTTTCTGTACATTCCGGTTCGACATCTTAAGCCACAACATACCGCCCAGAATGCAGTTCGTCCTCTTCTGGTTCAGTTCATATGCCTGTTCCAGACTTTCTGCCTTCACATATTCCTTGATTTTTAACATACGCCTTTATCCTTATCTCTCTTTACTTAGCTTTATCCAGTTTCATCTATTCTTACTTTTATCAGTCTCACCTTTTTATCTATTCGTCTTTATTCCAGTGTAATCGCACCGGGAAAACAGACTCTGACGCAGGCAGGTTCCCGCCCTTCCCTGATTCTTTCAATACACCCGTCACACTTTTCCATTTTTCCGTCCTTGTCAAAATGGATCACGTCTTTCGGGCAGACCTTTTCGCAGGCATGACATCCAATACATTTTTCTTTGTCTGTCAGTACAAATCCAGTCTTCGGATCTTTGTAAATTGCCTGCACCGGACAGGCTTTGATACAGATACCGCAGTGAGCACAGCCCGGACAGATATTCTTTTCAAACTGATTTTTCACTACCTTTTTGACCGTCCGATGGCTCTTTGCATCTACATCTTCCACATCATGGTGTGCATCCAGACAGGCTATATGACAGGCATAACAGCCGACACATTTATCCGGATCAAATTTTAATCGGTAACTCATGCCTTCACCTCGCCTTTTTTCTTTCTCGATTTTACAGAAATAACTTTTTATATCCGGGAATCCTGAAATTGGATCCAGATAATTTCTGTCTATCAGATCATTTGCCTCACCCTTTGCATTGCCATGATAGACGTGTACAATTCCCGGCTGGCTGTTCAGGTAAACCGCCGCAATTCCGCAGATACTTCCCACCGGGGAAGATACCCTCACCATGTCACCATCTGCAATACCATACTTTTTCGCATCTTTCGGATGGATTTCTACCAGTGTTGCCTCTTCAAGTCCTGCAAGCCACGGTACCCGGTATGTTCTTGCATGGAAAAGCTGTGGTTTTCTGGAACCGGTATTCAGAATCAGTGGATATGCTTCCCTGTCCATGCCTGACACCTCACGGAAATCTCTGTATTCCGGAAGTCCGGAATATCCGTGGCTGTCTTTATAACGTTCAGTATCTGTGATACAAATTCCACCTTACCGGATGGTGTATGAAAGCCTTCTTTTTTTTCATATCTCTTAAATGCAGGCGGAATGATCACACGTCCTTTTACCCCTTCCGGATGCGCCCGCAATTCCTCCAGTGTGACACCGGATGGCTCCAAAATATATTCCATATATTTCTCATAGCCATGTTCCAATGCTTCATCATGTAACTGCATGGCACGAAGCATGCCGATCATGATCTCAATATCATTCTTCGCCTCTCCGACCGGTTCGATTGCTTTTTCTGACAGGAAGAACATTCCTCCCCGTCCATTCAGCACAACATCTCGTTCAAAGGAAGACGCTGCCGGAAGAACCAGGTCTGCCATCTTGCTTGAATCTGAGAAAAACAGATCTACATTCACATAAAAGTCCAGCGCTTTTAATGCTTTCTGAAAATGCTCCGGCTCCGGCCACATTCTGTGGTTCAGGCCGAATCCCACCACAGCTTTCAGCGGATATGGTTCTTCCTTCAGAATATAATCTGCAATTCTTGTACACTGCGCTTCCTCACACGGGAGATCAAACCATGCCGGAAAATCTTTCTCACCGATGGCTTCTATCGTATCCAGCCGTTTTACTTTTCCATATTCATTGCAAGGAGACACCGGACCCGGTCTTGACGGATTGCCACCCGGGATATCATAGTTGCCGGTAAGTGCAATCAGACACATCACTGCCCGGTAATTCTGCATTCCATTAATATTATGTACAACTGGAGACGCTGAAAACATTATGCCAGCCGGACCGTTAGACGCATACATTCTGGCAGCCTCACGGATCAGTTCTTTATCTACACCGGTGATCTTCTCTGCTTTTTCCGGCGGAAACTGATTCACATACGCCTGATACTCCTCAAAACCATATACATATGTTTCTACAAATTCTTTATCATACAGCCCTTCTTCTATGATCACCTGTGCCATAGACAGCGCAAGTGCTCCGTCCGTTCCCGGCAGAAGTTTCAAGTGGATATCCGCTGCCTGTGTCGTTACGGTCTCTCTTGGATCTACGGCTATGATCTTCGCCCCACGTGCTTTTAACGACTGATAAGGTCTTGCCATTCCCACATTGGAATGATACAGATTGTTACTCCATACGAGAACCGTCTGTGCATGCATCAGATCCGGAAAGCAGATGTCATTTCCATAAATAGATCTCCATGCCATTGCCGCCGACTGAAAACAGGTACTGGATTCCGTACAGTAATTCGGAGACCCGTAAGCATTGGCAAGCCGCAGAAGTGCCGGTCTGTACCATTTCGGATATCCCGCATAAAATGCTGCCGCCTGCGGACCATATTCTTTTTTGATCCTGAGAAGATTCTCTGCAATCATCCGATACGCTTCATCCCAGGATATGCGTTCAAATTCCCCGCTTCCTTTTTTTCCGATCCGTTTCATCGGATACAGAATCCTGTCTTTGTTATAAACATACTGCCTGGAAGCAGCTCCTTTAGAACATAATCCTCCACTCTGCCCCGGAAGATCCCGGGCTGCCTTCTACCGACACAAGCGTTCCTTCTTCTACATAAGCATCGATCGGACATCCCGCTGAACAGATATTACAGCGGACTTTTTATTACTCTTTGATTCATGCTGTTTCACCCATCAATGTTTCTATGTTCATTCGTACATTTTATTATAACAAGTTGCTTTTCAGTTTTCTATCTATTTTTCAAATTTCTGTCTTTCTTTCCTTTCATGATCTCAAAGTACATAATAAGAAGAAGTGTTCCCGCCAGCACCCATGCCGCCGGAGATGCCAGACAGATTCCCATATAGCTGCCAAAATGTGATGCAATCAGCGATGCACCGCTCCGTCCGACAAGTTCTGCAATCCCCGCTGTCATCGGAAGCAGTCCATATCCCATTCCCTGAATTCCGTTTCTATACAAATTAACAATAACAAGAGGCAGGAATGACACGCTTACACACCTCAAATAAATATCCACATATTCCATGATCTGATTTACATTCTCTGATACAAAGAATATCGTCATATATTTTCCGACAAAAAGAAAATAATCACACCTGTCACAACCGCATAAATAAATCCAATCAATGCACTCTTAAATCCTTTACGGATTCTCGTATATTTCCCTGCCCCCATATTCTGTGCACAGTAAGTCGCCATCGTTGTACCAAGCGCAACGTAGGCCTGCGTAAACACCTGCTCGATCTTGCTTGCTGCCGCAAATCCGGCTGCAGCTGTAGAACCGAGGATATTCAGGCAAGACTGTACAACAATCGTTCCTATCGCCGTGATGGAATATTGGAATGCCATCGGAAGTCCGATCTTCAGCTGCCATCCGGCCAGATTCTTATCTATTTCCCAGTCTTCTCTATGAAGATACAGTGCGGGAACCTTCTTTGCAATATATAGCAGACACAGGATTCCCGAAATTCCCTGTGCGATCACTGTCGCATAGGCTGCCCCTGCCGCTCCCATTCTAAAGACAATGATAAACACCAGATCCAGCACAATATTCAAAAGTGCTGCAATCACAAGAAAATAAAGCGGACGCTTACTATCGCCCAGTGCCCTTAATACACTTGCAAGATAATTGTAAAGTGCCTGTGCCACAATCCCCGCCGCAAATGACCATAATATATCCGTAAGCTTCTCCATACATGTCTGACGGTGTATTCATCAGATGCAGCACCTTCGCCATACTGATCATGCTCAGCAATGTAAGAATAACGGTTACGATCCCTGTAAGTACCGCACCGGATGCCACAGACTTCTTCATCGCCTTCATGTTTCCGGCTCCGAAGTGCTGTGCTGTAACAACCGTAAATCCCGCCGTAACTCCCTGCAGGAAGCCAATGATCAGAAATACCAGTGTTCCACATGCTCCTACCGCCGCCAGTGCCGCATTACCGACAAATTTCCCGACGATCACCGTATCTGCCATATTATAAAACTGCTGAAAAATATTACCGATAAAGATCGGCATTGTAAAATTGAAAATGATCTTCCCGGGAGTGCCGGCCGTCATATCTTTTTTCCATCCTGTTTTCCTCCTTTTCCGTCATCTGTGTATATCGCTATCTTTCATCTTCATTCTATGTGTTTACGTTAAGAAAAGACCCTGATATCGCTTCAGAGCCTTTTCTCGCAAAACTTTATTCATTATATAAAACACAGAAAACAATTGCAACTATTTTTCTGCAGATTTATTTACAAATCCAACTTTATTAAGCGGCCAGTACCGGAATCCTGCTTTGGCCAGAATTGTCTCTTTCTTTACATACGTGTTATCCCAGTATCTGGAATCCAGACTATTGTTCCGGTTATCCCCCATTACAAAATAACTATCTTCCGGAACTTCATAAGGTCCGAAGCTTCCTGCCATCTCTTCCGGGCAGAAGCTTACCGCCTGTGTCTGCTCTTTTCCATCAATGTAAATCTTCCCGTCTTTCACGGTAACTGTCTCTCCTGGCAGTCCGATCACGCGCTTGATAAAAATCTTGGACGGATCATCTGGATATTTGAAGATTACAATGTCATATCTCTCTGGATCATCTTTGATATATGCCAGACGGTTTCCCAGCACACGGTCTCCTTTCATAATCGTATTCTGCATAGATTCCGACGGAATCACGGCATTGATATACACCAGTTTGTTCATTGCAAATACAACACAGAATATGATCAGAAATGTTTTCAGATAATCCCATACAGCCGCCATACCGGTCAGCTCTTCCTCTTCCTGCTTCTTTTTTCCTTTTTATTTTTCATATTTTTTACACTCTCCCCTTTCATGTAGCACATACGCGATCTTTTTTCACACATTTTTACGTTCTCCCCACGCTTCACACATATAGCTTCATATAGTTTATGAAAGTTTTAATATAACCCCATCCGGACTGAATGCCACTTCATTGCCCTCATTAATCTCTTTCTGATAAAGTTCCGCATCCGGAATCTCTAACTGAATCTCTTCTTCACTTTTCAGCTTCAGAAGGGTTACTTTAGCCATTGGTTCTACCCCGTCCGGTCTTCCTTCACATCCAAAATCCGGTTCATCAATTCTCATCACCAGATATCTCATATCCAGGATATCTACTGTCTGCGCATCTAATTTTCCATCAAAGAACTTATCCAGTACTCTCCGAAAGACTTCATTCTCTTTTGCCGCCAGCGCAAACAACGTCATTGACGAACGCAGTTTCAGATCATCAGGCCATCCCATGACTCTGGTTGCATCATCTGATTCCAGTTGCAAAAGTGCCTCTGAACTCTCTCTTAAATGTGCATTTGTCACTGCGTTTTCTATATATGCTTTAGCTTCTTCATAGTCTTCAATAGCGTAGTACATTGCAGTACCGCTACTCCCCAGCCCCTGAATCTGCGGAAAAATGTACCACACCCAGCAACTTCTCTTATGTCCACTCTTAATCTCTGCAAGAGCTGTCTTAAATTCTGACTCCTGCGCTTTGATAAACCTCTCTAGATTATTCTCTCTCATTCTTTTTTTTGAACCTCCAGTCCATACATCTGTCTGTACGCTGCTTCTTTTCCAATACAGTTTTTATAACAACATCTTTTTTATTTTAGCATACCTTTCTATATTATGTATACATCAAATCATCCGACATCTATAGAATAACCGGAACACAAAAAGCAGAAACTGTTTTTTACACCAGCTTCCGCTTTTCTTACTTTTTATTACTTAATCTGTAGGATATGAAGATTCCTTATATTTTTCCAGACTTTTTAAACAGCATATGAAATCCCCCCTTCTTCTTACCGGCAGAAAAATTTTCTTGCATTTTCCGATATGCCAGACTATAATAACGATTGAACAAAGTTTTTTATAAACAGGGGGAGCTGGAGAAAACCGGCTGAGAGGAAGCGTAATTCCGTTTCGACCCTTTACCTGATTTGGATAATGCCAACGGAGGGATTCATACCATGTATTGATTTGACAGAGATGCCCCCGCATCTCTTCTTTTTTACTTTTTGTACCCTCCATCCGCTTTATGAATGAAGGGTATTTTTTTTATGAAAGGAATGTTTATTTATGACACACACAACTTTATCATCAGACTCTTCACGGACAAGACGACTGGCTCTTGCCAGTGTATTTACGGCTCTTGCCATCGTCGGAAGTTTCTTAAGCTTTCCGGTTGCAGGCAGTAAATGTGCACCTGTACAGCATATTATTAATATCCTGGCAGCAGTCACGTTAGGGCCCTGGTACAGTGTAGGAATTGCATTTTGTGCCAGCCTGTTACGAAATCTGCTTGGTCTTGGCAAAGCATGATGGCTTTTCCCGGAAGTATGGTTGGAGCACTTTGCTGTGGACTTGTATACTCCATTTGCCACAAGCTCAGCCTGACTTGTCTTGCAGAGGCACTCGGCACAGGAATTCTTGGCGGCCTGGCTGCTTATCCTGTTGCAGTATATATTATGGGGAATCACTCCTGCCGGGATCTTCGTCTATGTAGTTCCATTTCTGATTTCTACTATTGCAGGAAGCATTCTTGCATTTCTGCTGATTACAGCGCTGAACAAAAGCGGCGTAATGGCTATGATAAAAACGACTCGTTAAGAGTTGTTTAGAAACGGTACATTGGGGACACCACCTTGTACCGCATACACAAGTATCAGATTTTCCCATCTGATATAGGCGTCAGTAATTTCATAGTTCTTTTATGAACCTCAGATCTGTGTAGAGAAATGTTTCCCTGCATCGAAATCTATGTGTTTTTGCTGACGCATTATAACCTTATATTTAATTTTTTAACGGAGGCAAACACATGAGAAATTACACAACACAGATGGATGCTGCAAGAAAAGGAATTGTCACTCCTGAAATTGAGATTGTAGCAAAAAAAAGAAAACATGACAACAGAAGCACTTATGAAACTTGTTGCAGAAGGCAAGGTTGCAATCTGTGCCAACAAGAATCACACCAGCCTTGATCCGGAGGGTGTCGGAAGCATGCTCCGTACCAAGATCAATGTAAACCTTGGTGTATCCCGCGACTGTAAGGATTACAATATTGAAATGGAAAAAGTTATGAGCGCTGTAAATCTTGGTGCTGAAGCCATCATGGATTTATCGAGCCACGGTAACACACAGCCATTCCGCCAGAAACTGACACATGAATGTCCTGCTATGATCGGTACAGTTCCAGTATACGACAGTGTCATCCACTATCAAAGAGATCTTGCAACTCTGACTGCGCAGGACTTCATCGACGTTGTCCGTCTTCACGCAGAAGATGGCGTGGACTTTGTCACACTTCACTGCGGAATTACACGTAAAACTATTGAACAGATAAAAAAACACAAACGTAAAATGAACATCGTAAGCCGCGGAGGAAGCCTTGTATTTGCATGGATGAGCATGACCGGTGAAGAAAATCCGTTCTATGAATATTTCGACGAAATTCTGGACATCTGTGAAGAGCACGACGTTACCATTTCTCTTGGAGATGCATGTCGTCCTGGCTGTCTGGCCGATGCCACTGATGTATGCCAGATTGAAGAACTGGTACGTCTTGGAGAGCTTACCAAACGTGCATGGGCTCATAACGTACAGGTCATGGTTGAAGGACCGGGACATGTACCGCTTGATCAGGTTGCTGCCAACATGAAAGTACAGCAGAGTATCTGCATGGGTGCTCCGTTCTATGTACTTGGCCCTCTTGTTACGGATATTGCTCCAGGTTACGATCACATCACATCCGCTATCGGTGGTGCAGTTGCTGCTATGAATGGTGCTGCATTCTTATGTTATGTAACACCTGCAGAACATCTGGCGCTTCCTAATGTAGATGACGTAAAACAGGGATCATTGCTTCCAAGATTGCTGCCCATGCTGCCGACATCGCCAAAGGTGTTCCCGGAGCACGTGATATTGATGATAAAATGGCTGAAGCACGTCAGAAACTTGACTGGGACGCACAGTATGCCTGTGCATTAGACCCCTGAAACAGCCAAAGCCATCCGTGACAGCCGAAGCCCGGAAGATGATCATAGTGATACCTGCAGTATGTGCGGAAAATTCTGTGCAGTCAGAAGTATGAATAAAGCTTTGGCCGGAGAATATATTGATATTCTGTAATTCTTGGGATTTAATTTATTAACTGGAGAAGCGGCCTCTCAGTCCTTGAAGGAAACAATGGATAAGGATTATTGTTTCCTTCAAGTCGTGACTGGCTGTGGATGTTAATAAATGAAATGCCCGGAAGTCCAACCCGGTGGAAGCCACTACGGTTACGCATTTGCCATTTAATTTGTAAGGCATTCGACACCCACGGAATAAAAAGTAGAAAGCCGTTCCAATGAATGTGAAGAAGGTGTTGGAAATAGTTAAGCGTCAAAATTATGCGTTGGGTTTTCGAAATTTGTCTGTTTGAGCCGAATGGCGAGTTGCAAATTTCGGAAGCCCGTTTTTAGCATAATTTTGACGCTTTAGTATTTCCCGCCGACGGAACCTGAACAGGAACGGCTTCCTACTTTTTATGCAGGTCCGGGTCGTCGTGCCTTCCTGAATTAAATAAATTCCAATTTAAATCTCCACCTCAAACGGCAGCCTGTCCAGAATATCTTTCTGCATATCTACTCCCGGATACACCTCGATCAGTTTCAATCCCTTCGGTGTCAGTCTGAACACGCAGCGTTCTGTCACATATAACACCTTTTGTCCATTTTCTATCGCTCGCTTTGCAGAGAAGCTTACACTGTTGACCTTCTCTACGAACTTAGCAATTTCTCCTTCTTTCTGAATCGTCACCACTCCTTTTTTTCTGCGTAACCTCCAGACCTTTGGCATCAAATGTCATACAGAACACAACCGTCGGTGTCTTTGCCGTAATATTTGCAAATCCGCCGATTCCGGCAAATGCACCAGGTCCTCTGTGTGCATTGATGTTGCCATATTTGTCAACTTCCAGAGCTCCCATAAAGCAGATGTCCAGTCCTCCGTTATCATATAAGTCGAACTGGTTTGCCATATCATAGACTGACGCTGCACCAATCATAGCTCCAAATGCTTCTCCCGATACCGGAAATCCGCCGATACCACCTGACTCTACCGTAAGGGTTACCATATCCAGCATGCCGCTCTTTCTCGCATACCGGGATACCATCTCTGGGATACCGATTCCGATATTCACGATATCATCCACCCGAAGTTCCTGTGCAGCTCTCTTACCAATGATATTTCCCGTCACACTGTTCTTTTTTGGTTTGGTCGATACATTCTCGATCTTTTCACTCCATGTATACCAGTCCTTGTAAGGAATCTCAAAGCTTCCCGTAAGCGCCGTATACGCTTCGTTTCTCTTTTCCGGCTCTGCCACAACGATTGCATCTACAAGACATCCCGGAATAATGGCGTTACGTGGACGCGACGGTGTATCAACCAGACGGTCTACCTGTACGATAACTTTTCCCCTGTTTGCTTTTACCGCCTGACAGATGGAAAGAGCATCGCCGGACATAAACATATCATCGAATGTGATATTTCCCTTTCTGTCTGCTGCTGTTCCTTTGATCAGTGCGATCGTAATCTTCGGAAGCTTGTAATACAGGAATTCGTCCCCGTCTACTTCTACATGTTTTACCAGTGAATCATCGATGGATATGCGGTTAATACCAGGTCCTTCTCTTCTTGGATCTACGAATATATCCAGTCCGACTTTCGAAAGGGCTCCCGGCAGACCTCCGGCCTGTGCACGGATTGCATGAGAAATACATCCAAGGGGAAGATTATACGCTTCAAAACGGTCCTCCAGCACCAGTTTCTTTGTGCTCATCATGGCTCCGAAATGTCCACAGATCAGTTTGTCTACTGCACCTTCTCTAATATATCCTTCTGCATTATGTTCTTCATCCCAGACACCGAATCCCGCACTGGATACAATCGTCAGATGTGCAGGAGACTGCATCTTCTGATATCTCCGGTAGATTGCTTCATGAAGTTCTGTCGGGTTCTCTATTCCTACAAATGAATTGACACAGATACAGTCTCCATCCCTGATCAGACGGATGGCTTCATCTGCACTCATGATTTCATACATTTTTTCTAACTCCTTTAACCTTTGTACTGACAAAAAATAATTAATTCTATTTTATCTTATTACTCTGCTAAAGTCTAGCATTTCTATATTTTTAATCGATGCTGCTACCAGCACAGGCTTTACCACATATTAGTTGCAATAATTTTAGACCATTTCTCACAACTTTCTTCTTTAATTCCGCTCCCATTAATTCATCATTTATAATGTCTACTGTTTCCGAAATTGTAATTGCATTATTTTTTTCTAACTCCGAAAGTTTGTCCTTAATTTTTTTAGTAAATCGATTTAACTTTTTTACTGACAGTGTTGTATTTGTATAATTTTCTTTATATTGATATCTGGATAACATATCAAATTTTATATTTAAGATATCAGAAAATAATTTATAATTTTCTACTACTAACACACATAATTTTTCTCTTGCTCGAGAAATCGCTTGATATAATAACTTATAAAACAATAAATCAGGATTAGGATGTTCTTTTCCTTGTATTCTTCGTTCTGGTAAAAGAAGCAATTTCTACTCCTTTAGGCGTATATTTATACAATTTCTTCGTAGATCCCACAAATGTATATAAACGTACATCCGGCGCAAGATGTTTTAAATAATAATGGTTTTTTCCCAACTGACGTTAAATAGCCTCAACACCTACATCTTCACTTTTTAATTCAATATTTAGAACAAGTGTATCCATATCAATCTTTATCAAATCGAATTCTTTTCCAATTTGTTCTATTGTAAAAGAAGTAAAAAAGATTTTCAAAATATTTTATCTCTGTCTCCATATTCCGCAATAAATCGACAAGAGTTTTTATCTCTTCCTTACATAGCATTCAAATTAATTTACTAATCATTTTCAAATTCTAATCTATTATGAATATAATATTTTTTGCCAACTTTTATTTACTGTTTTCTCAAATGCCCATTTTATAAGGCTTTCTACGCTTTCCTCAATTCTGCTCTTCCATTTTACCCAATTTCCCTTTGGGTAGAAACTTTTCATTCCGTTGAAAGCAAATTTCTCTTATTTTGCTATGTTGGGTACTCTTTTTATGCACACTGGGTAGAGTTTTATTTTTCTGAACTTTCTGTTTTTCACTCACGCTACCAAACTTTGCTATTTCTTCTTCAAATTTTGTTTCTGTCACATGAGTATATATGTCAATCGTTGTACTGTAATGCTGATGTCCCATTAGCATTTGCACTACTTTAGCGTCCATTCCTTTTTCAAAGCACCTGCTACTAAAATGTATGTCGGATTGCATGAGGATAAAGGTCTTTAAATTCTATCGGCTCTCTGTTTTCCTTTACCGCTTCTATTGCTTCTTGAAAATTGATTGCTTTTACTACTTTCTTAATTTCTTTTCTGCTACATTCCGAATAACTGACTCCTAAAGAAGTGGTAAACACCGTTATCAAATTCCTCCACTTGAACGCCAACGATTTCCATAGGCTTTTTTCTGCCTGTTCTGTTTTTTTTTTGAGATAACAGAATTTCTTCTGTTTCTGCCATAAACGGAATACTTCTGTATGAATTATGTGTTTTAGGCTTTGTTAGTCGCATAGTCTTTACTCCATTTTCATATTGACAGGATAAAGACCTTTGAATGTTAATACATTTCTTATTCCAGTCTA